>Ga0114959_10000151_pt1 | contig 66911 bp, 111 predicted proteins | sample C_130625_EF_Meta_FD_87317 | JGI IMG/M metagenome (GOLD analysis project Ga0114959, IMG submission 87317) | Freshwater microbial communities from Lake Croche, Canada to study carbon cycling - C_130625_EF_MetaG | ecosystem: Environmental > Aquatic > Freshwater > Lake | place: Lake Croche, Canada...
CAGCCGAGGGCACCACAGCGCGCCACGGGACCGCCACGGGACCGCACAGCCGAGGGCACCACAGCGCGCCACGGGACCGCCACGGGACCGCACAGCCGAGGGCACCACAGCGCCGAGGGCACCACAGCGCCGACTGGAAAAACAGCCCCAGCACCACAGCGCCGAGGGCACCACAGCGCGCCACGGGACCGCACAGCCGAGGGTAGAAAGGATGGAAAATTTAGGACCAAACTAGCTGTGACGCGCGGTTACATATACCGCTCCAGCAAATAGCCGGCCAAATTGACCCGGATTGGGTAGTTAAATTTGAAACCTGACCTTCTGAAAAATCCCGAAAACCGCCCAAATTTTTTTTCGATTCGCCTCGCAAAAAAAATAAAAAAAATTTCGCGCGCGCCCTGGCTGGCCGAGGCTGCTCGTCGCGTCACTCCGGCCGGCGAGCAATCGATGTCGAAGCGGTATGCCTATCGTGGCACACCTTGCACAGCGCACGCCCGAACACCGGATCGTTGGGATCGTCACCGTCAGCGACAAGCTGACGCCTAGTGCGCGGGTAATGGTCCGCTATCGTAGCGTCCCTTCCGCACAGCACACACACATGGTTTGCGGCGTCGAGGACACCCGCGCGGAACCGGCGCTGATGCCTGACATCGTAGCCACGCTCAATCGCCGTGCCTCTCTGCCGATCAGCGTCGGCGGCATGCTCGACGCAGAGGCCGCGAGGTGTCGCGCGCCGGCCGCAACGCCGACACGGCTTAGGTGCCTTGGTAGGCACTGCGCGCCGTTTCGATGCGCTCGCGCAGCGCCCATAAATCAGCAGCCTGCTCTGGCGACAAGGTGGAGACATCCGGCGGCAAGTTCGCTGACCCTGTCGCGACATCGTCAGCACTCCCCTGAATCGACAAGTGCAGGCTCAATCCCTGCGGCGTGGTTTGCACAGTGGTAGGAATACCCAAGCGTGTCAGCATAGGCAGCACCACCCGGTTGACCATCAGCAGTTGGGCGTGAGCCGGGATGTCGATCTCGACGGGCGGCTGGTCTTGAGTGATGGGCGCTGGCGCGTTTTGTGCGGTGCTAGCGGTGTCTGTCATGCCTCACCGCCAGCCGCGAGGTTCCCCGCAGAAATTGCCGTGAGGTTCTCCCTAGGTACTCCCCCAGAGCCTTCCTGGGAGCCTTCCCCAGAGCCTTCCTGACTTAGGCTCTCCTCCGGTGGTGGTGTCAGGGTCCAGCCGCGCCGTTCCAGCAGCATGACCAACGCCTCACCGATCTGGCCGGCCAAGGTTTTCACACCGTCTGACTGATGACTGAATTGGACTAATCGCAGCAGTCCCGCGTCTGGATGCTCTAGGTGGCCCAGATTTTCGGCCAGTATTTGCGCTGCTTGAGTGGCTTTTACGGCTGTTCGTAACATTGTTCCCCAACAATCGTTGACTTTACTAGGTCCGGTATGGTTGTCTGTGTCTGTTCGCATTCCCCAACGTAAGGAGGTACGCATGATCAACAAATACGGCGGCGTCTGCAACGGCTGCACTGTCGATGTGCCGGCCGGCTGCGGCACTGTGCATCGTGTCGGGCGCAAGTGGATCACCTACTGCGCTGACTGCGTCGGCATGCCCGAGGCCAAGCCGGCGAACCGTGGCCGCTGCATCGATTCGCCGTGCTGCGGCTGCTGCGACAACGAATTCGCGGTCAGCCCGTGGTGACCCGGCGCATCCGTATCGCGCTGGTGATCGTCGCGGCGCTGATCGCGTTCGTCGCACTGATGAACCTCGCCATCTACTGGCACGGCGTGCTGATGGTGATCGGCATCGGGCCGCTCGCATGGGCATTCAACTACTGGCTGGCGTGGGCCAACCAAACCACCAAGGAAAGAGGTTAATCGCAGTGAAGAAATCACGTTTCGCCCGTATCGCTGAGATCGCCGGCGCAGATGACTGGTATGACAAGTGGGGCACCGCAATGGGCCTGTTTTTTGATATCGCTGAGGTACTCGACATGACCGATATCGCCGGGGATGTCACGCCGGAACCGTTCGCTCAGTGGCAGTATCGGCGCAGCCCGGTAGGCGCGGTGCCGGCCATCGAAACCGTCGCGGCGCGCGCTGAAGATTTCAGCGGCGGCGAATGGTCTGATGACTTCAGCTACGGCGTGGTATCGCTCGCTGCCGCATATCGTGACGGCGAGATCACCCAAGATGATCTGATCTACGCCGGCAATGTGTTGCAGCGTTACACCGCACTGCTGGAGCTAGCGGGGAGGAGCTACTGATGAGCGATAACGATCCCGGCTGGGACATCATGCACATCGAATACAGGGTCACCGCTGGCGCGCTACAACCCGGCGCTGAGGTGCGGCTGACCGACACCGCGACGTTTCGCAACGGCCAGACAGTGGACACCGACTCCACTGGCACGTTTGTGGGCGAATACGAATCAATGGGCGAAACCCACTATTGGTTCAGCGGTCTGAAATGGATTCTGCAAGACAGCAGATTCGGTGATCCGCACGATGGTGGAATACCTGCCCGGTATTTCTCCCCCGGCGGTGCCGCAACCGATTCTGATGCGGCGTGGAGATCGCAGCAGGCACAGCGCGCCGCCGACATTGCCGATCTGGAAGCTGCCGCAGACGCTGACGAAGATTCTCAGTGGATCGTGATCGCTGCGGCCAGGGCGCTGTGGAGATCGGCTCCGCACCTCGCTGACGATTACACCTACCAGTGGTTCGTAAAGGTGGCTCACGCTGTCGCCACCGCTATCGCTGAGGAGCGTGCATAGTGGCCGCGCGGCGCGCCCTCATTTCGGCTCTGACGGCCACGCTGGCCCTCGCGGGTGCGGTGGCGCTGCCGCCGGCTCACGGGCTGCCACAGCGGCAGCTAGCCATCGAAGAGGATGATCCCGGCTGGGACTGCCGCACGGATGGCAATCTGATGTGCGGACCGGGCAACGATCAGGGAGTGCCGGCCGGCTATTACGGGGAGGATCAGTGACCGGGCCGAAGCGTGGGATGACGTTTGTGCATGCGCGGGTCATCGATCCGGCTGATTACCATCTGCCGGCCGCGCAGGCCCGTAAGGCGCTGATGCGGATCACGGCTGTGCGCCGGGGCACGGTCTACTACACCTACGCCAGCGAGCCAGACAACACTAGGGCAATGGCTTACATGTCTCTTGCCAATTGGATCGCTAACTACAGTTGACCATCATTACCAGTTATGGTAAGCATGCAGTTGTCAGGCACCACCCGAGACAGAGGAGCTAACTCAAATGCAAACGAACGGCACGGTAAGCGAAAGGGTGCGGGTGCGTCTGAACCTGCGCTCTTGCAATGCCGCGCAACCCCACACCAACCAGCGCCGGGTAGCCAAGCGTCCCGGTAAAAACAATCGCAGCGGCCAACAGCGCAGCGCGATCAAAGAGCAGAGGAACTAACACCATGACCGAAAACACCAACCCGCTGCCGGCCGATATCATCGAACTGATCGAACAGGTTCGACTGGACTCGCAGATTCCCTGGTGCATCCGCGCCAGCTATATCGTGCTGCCCGAGGTCACCCCGGCGCAGGCCCGTCGCACCAACAAAGCGTTGGGCCTCGACAGCGCGGATATCGCCGCAGTGTTCAGCCACATCAACCAGGAAGGGGCGCTCTGATGGGAAAAAGCAACGCACAATTGATCGTGGTACGCCACCTCAGCGACGGTATTTACGCCAGTGACGGTGGTGGAAAGTCAGTGGTATTCAGCAGGTGGGGCAGTGGGCCGCGAGGTCTGAAGAATGCAATCACCAGCCATGAGTACGAGCGCGGGGCCGCTTTCCGGCAGTTTGGAAATATCGGTGCTGGCGCAGGCTGGATTGAAGCGGTGCCCTACGGCGGCAATCCCGGCGACGGTGTTCGCATCGATCACCCGCTATTCGGGCTAGACGATGGGCTTGTAACAAATGTTGGCGGTGAGCCATTCTCATGGTGGAAAGAGCGTTACGAAACGCTCCAGCGCGAGCATGACGCTTTTGTGGCTAGCGAACAGGAAGGGGCGCTCTGATGGCCGGCATAGTGCGGCTCCGCAACACAGGGCCGGGATTCGCTCAAGTACACGTCATAGGCGCAAGCATCGACGGTATCCCGGTGTCTGAGCGTTACATGGGCGAGGTGGTACGCGGCACCTACGGCTGGGTGCCCCTCACGCCCGACAAAGTGTCATGGGCCAACCCGCCGCAGTTCCCCGCATTCCGAACCCGCCGCGAGGCCGCACAGGCACTCGCTGACGGCGACTTCACCTACTGATCCAGCAACAGAGACAGGAGCTAACAGCATGAGCAACTACGGGAAACCGATTAGCGCACAGCAGCTAGATGCGCTGATCGACAAAATGAACACCGCAGACTACGCACAGGAACACTGGATCGACTCCCACCGCGACGGTGGAGATGCCGAAACCGAGGCGCTCTATGAGGCAACCTACGAACTGGTATCGCGTTTAAAGGATGTGGTGCGATTCCACCTCGCGCCGCAGGTTCAGGGTCTGATCGACATGTCTGAGGCTTACCAGTGACCGCGCCGGCGCTCCAGCGCCTAGAGTCAATCGCTGCGCGGCTGCAAGCCAACGCCGACGAATGGCACACCCGCGCCAGTGAGCAAGAGCGCGCCGGCGGCAAGGGTGGGTTAGCGGCAGAATGGTTTGAAACCTGGAAGATCAAAGCCGCTGCGGTGGCCGGCATCCGGCTCGCCATCGACATCATTAGGGAAGAGGAGCAGCCATGACCGGGCGTCGAATTCTGCCGTGCCGTGAGTGTGGCGCTCACGCCGGCCGGCGGCACGATGGCGACTACAGCATGTGCGCGGCATGCGGAGGGAACCGCTACCGCTTCAGGCTCACCGCAGAATTAAGCGCCGCCATCAACGCGCACCACGATGGCAACATCAGTGCCGACGATGTGGTGACCGCATCGATCAACCAGGATTTCATCGACATAGTGGGCGAAATCTAAGCCGCCGCGACGTTAACCGACGATCTGGACCCTGCCGCGAGGTAGGGTCCAGACTCGTTTGCGGGCATTGTCTCTACCTGCTGCGATCCACGCAGACGGTTTACCGCGCATACCGTCGATAGACCGGATGTGAAATAGGGTCTGATCGCTCTACGGGCCATCTAGGGGCCAAAGCGCATGCGGGATGGTTTGTCAACTGTCTGCACTGAAGTTTGCTACTGACGCACCGTAATTTGCTTGTTGACTCATGCCATACCGGACGTGGTATGGTTCTCACTGTCACATCCGGTACTGAGATAGGAGCTACACATATGGCATTCACACTGAACATCGAAACCGACAACGCTGCATTCACCAACCAGGCGACTGGCGAATCGATGCCGGCACCGGAGATCGCCCGAATCCTGCGACTGATCGCAGACAGCCTCACCGTGTCCGACATCCCGCTCACCGAACCCGAGCGGCAGCCGCTGCGCGACTACTACGGCAATCGCGTCGGAAGCTGGACATACGATGTCTGAGGCCGCGCAGATCACCCGCACCGATCCCATGCTGCGCGAGATCAACCAGGGACTCATGGTCGATTGGATCAACCGCGATCTTGCCGGCCGCGCCGGACACGATGTCCGCAAGTCGGTGGTGCTGTATGACTCGCACCGCATGTTCGCCACCGCATTCGACGCGGATGGCCTGCCCGGTATTGCCGTGAAAGCCGGCCACGCCGAATCCCTCGCAACCCTCCACGCCGCCGGAATTCATTTCTGGTCTGTCGGCATCGTCTAACCACCAACACCTGAGAAGAAGGAGCTAACAGCATGACCATTATTGACACCCGTCGCAGGGTGGGCCGGATCGCCGGATTCGACATCACCGCGCACATCGAACCCGACGAGGCATCCAGCATCACCGATTTCGCCTACGATCCCCCCGGTATCGACTCGCCCTACGATCAGGCGACAATCGACGCCTACCACGCCGGCGACTGGGGATTCGTTGGCATCGTTATCACCGCATCCAAAGCCGGCGCGGAACTGTGCGAAGTATCCCTGTGGGGATGCGAATGCGGCACCATGCCCAACGGCGGCTACATCAGCCCTCTCGACGGCGACGGCGACGAATTCGCCAACGGATACGGTCCCGATTTGATCGCAGAGGTGATCGCCGGCGCGCAGACCGTGCTGCGGACCCTCACCGACGAAGCCATCGACGGCAGCATGGGAGATCAGTGATGCCTGCCATCAGCGTGACCGCCGCAGAAATCCTCCCCGGCGACAGCTATGTGAAAGTGACCGGGCAGCGGGTGCGGGTCATCAGCGCCGCGCACACCGGGCCAGCCGGCCAACGGCGCGTCACACTGCGAACCACCCACGGCGAGTTTCGGTATGACGCCGATCATCAGTTCATCGTTCGCCGCGAAAATATCTGCGGCGATCCCACATGCTGCCGCGTAGTCGCGCCCCTGGTGGTGGTCAAGTGAACGCCGGAACCGTCACAGTGACGAATCTAGTGTGGCTCACCGTCACCTATGCGGACGGTACGCGGCGCATCGAACCCGCTAGCGGCCACCGTGACGCCCGTGCGGCGCTGCTGCGGCTGATCGCTAAACACGGGTGGATACTGAACGGCAACGGGCGCAGCGGCACACTCCTCGCGCGTCGAGGCGCACACAGCCGGATCGCAGCGATATACACAATCGCAGAAAGGGACACACATGACGCGATTCAAGATCGGTGACCGGGTCACCGTCGCCGGGATCAAAGGTGCTGGCACCGTCAGGGAAATCAATCCCGACGATCCCTACCGCAACGAAGATGGCTGGCCCGTCCTAGCGCAGCGGCGAGGCACAACCTATGACGTTGTCTGGGACCAGGATCAGCCAGACCCAGGAACAGGCAAGCGCACTCCCGAATGGGCATGGCGGCGCGGGTGCCATTACCGCGCATCCGATCTGAAGCGTGACAGGCATGCCTAGGGGCGCAGCGGTAGATAAGTGCGACGAGATCGCAGAGGTGTCATGGCTGGCGCGCAACGGGCAGTGGCTCACCGCCGCAATCGACCCGCACGGCGCAGTCACCGTCACCGACGATGCCGCGCGCAAGGTGTGCGAGTTTCAGATGTACCGTCGGCGCTCCACCAACCGGATGTTACAAACGCTGACAGATATGACTGACATGATCAGCGACGGCAGCACCATCTCGCTGCGCGCAATCAACCGAAAAGACATGCGGCTCGCTATGCGAACCCTGATCACAAAGTCTGAGGAGGCAATCGATGACTGAGCAGAAAACTATCGACCCGGTAGATCAGCCGGAATTCAACAAGTATGTAGCGCGGCCGGCCAATCCTGAGCGCATCACGCGCATTCAAGAGGCGGCAGCAGCGTGGCGAGCCACCGTCGAGGTAACCGACGCGGCTAGGCGCGATCTGGAGCGGGAGGTGGCTGCGGCGCATGCCGCCGGCCACAGTTTCGCACAGTTACGGGATGCCTGCGGTCTGTCGATCAGCGCCGTGCAAAACATGCTCGCCAAACGGGATCGGGAAAAGAGCTAGTGGTCAGGTTAAGCCAGCACGCGCGCAACGAAATCAGATCCAACGGCATCACCGTGGCCGCATACCTGCGGCACCACGGCGGCAACACGCTATGGGGAGGCGACGTATGCGGTTGCATAGATGACCGCTGCGCTAACGGCTACCACCACGCCGGTACTGATGACTGCGGCTGCCTACCCGTTCTCATCCGCGAGGCTCTGAAAAAGCTAGGGGAAAATTAATGGCACTTGCTTGGGAGACAGACGGGCGGCGCGTATGGTGGCATGCAAACATTTCCCCCACCGCGCGATACCGCATCGAACGCAATTGCACCTACACGCTCTACACGGTGATGATCCGATACACGGGTGGCGGGTACACCTCACTTGGCAGTGCCTACACACTCACCGAGGCCAAACAGATGGCGCAGCGTCACCACCGTGAGTCACGTTAGCGCCCGAGCGCCGTCGCGAGCCTACGCAGCGGGTCCACTCGGCTTGGCACTATGCCAGCCAGGTGGGCCGCTATGTAGGCGATCCCCGCATGCGTCAGCGCTGGCCGGCGCGCCCTCCAGCGCGCCACACCCTCACTCAACAATTCCCCGCGCGGCGCTAACGCTTCATAACCAATCACAGCAGCCGCCAGTGCGATCCAGGCGCGATCCGCAGGGCGCACAGCCACCTCCCCAAGCATTAACTACACCGCAGCCTCCACAGGCGCTCACAGCGCCCCACAGGCGCGCGTCAGCCAATCCTTGGCAAGTGTGCCGGCTCCCCAAACCCGGCTGCCCATCCCCGCCATCCCCCGGCAACAGGTCACCCGTGCGGGAACCTCACCGAGGGATGGGGGAGATATGGCACCTCCGAGGGGAGAGATGGCCGGCGAAACAGATAAGTGTTACCGGCGGTTACAGTAACCGCAAGTTACATGTAACTGGCAGTAACAGTAACCGGAGCCAGCAAATACCTGGGTAAATCGACCAGGATTAGCCACTTAAATTCGGGAATCGACCTTTACTGAAATCGGCCAAACCGCCCAAATTTTTTTTCCATTTGCGCCGCAAAAAAAATAAAAAAATTATTCGACAGGCAGGGTCGGCTCGCCCGAAACCTCAACGGCCGGCACCGCTACCACATCGTCCAAAGCCTGAGCGGCAGCAGCAAGATCGGCCAGCGGCGCAGTCAAATCTTCGCCGGCAGCAGCAGCAACCTGAAGGGTTGCAATCTTCGCCACAATCTCGTCCTTGGCGCGGCCAAGCTGGGCCACCACAGCCTCAATAGCGTCAACATTCGACAATCTATATACCTCAATTCTCAACCAGATGAACAAGAATGAACATGCGAAGAACGCCGCCATAGACACATGAAAAATGATTTCCAGCGGCGTGATGGAATCCGTAATCACCTACGGTTCCCTTCCTCTCGACGCACAGACCGAACATTCTCGGCCAGTGACTGTGAGAAGGAAGCATCTAATTTCCCCGGCGACTGCCCTGGACACACCGTGCAGCGCCTCTGGGTCGAATCTCGGCGCAACGTGGATCGTGATGCTGTCAGGAAGTGGGAAGAACTGGCCCGGTGATCCAAACACAGAAGACCAATCCCAAGAGATGCCAGTGCCACGGTTATCGCCGTCACGATGAAGCCAGCCATCCAAAACCTCCCCCAAAGCAGATAGGGGTTGGGGGGGAAGCCGAAACTTCCCCCCCAACAGCCCATCGATCAAGACAGGGCAACCCACGGTGACGCGGCCAACGCGGCCAGCGTGCCAGGAGCAGCCGGCAGTGCCGTGGTAGCTCCGGTAGCACCAGTCGAATACCGTGACTGCGCGGCAGTCAGGCCAACATTGCCAATGGTGCTACCAGCCGAGAGGGTCGGCCCGGTGGTTCCATTGAAGAAGAACGCCACATACACATAGCCCTCTGTGACAGTCACAGGAGATGCCAGTGCGGTGGTCTTGAGGCCAGTCGAGGCCCACGCAGTTGAAGTGCTAGCAGAAGTGCCGAGCAGGGCACCGTTCTGGTACACGCCGACAAAACTTTGGCCGGCAGTCAGAGTGCTACCCGCAGTGGTCACGTTGTAGATGACGTTGGTAACGGTGCCGGGTTCAACCTTGACCGCAACGAGATACAGCGTGCCAGCAGTCGCTAGCGTGTAAGTGCCGGTTACCAAAGCCGGATCGCTCGACCAAGAAATCAAGTTGTGGTCGATGGGGAACCAAGCGGTAGGTAGACCGTCAACAACTTCCGCATCACCAGGAATAAATGGCATTTTAGTTTACTATCCTTCACAATTTTTGTTGTTAAACCCACCCGCTATCAGGAAGGCATGTTATTCGTATTTAGTTGTCGCTAAAGCTCATTCATGTCACACAGTGGCCGGCGTGGGAAACTCGCCACCACTGACAGTCAGGGTTATCGCAGGCGACACATACCGTAGACACATCGCAATAGATGTGGACGGGTTCACCGTCTACAGATGCCGTGGGTTCACCCCGGCCCACATGGCCGTCGCAAAGGCCGCAAATCATTCTTGATTCTCCGCTAGTTCTTCCCCGACGTAATCGTGAATATCATCGGGATTGGGCCACATGCAGCCGTCCTCGCATCCGCGATCAATGGTCATGGCATTACTCCCGCGTCAAAATCAAAACGATTACGCTAGCCGCGACAATCAAGACGAGGCAGCCCTCACTGAAAAATAAGTCACTCCACATTCACAGCGGCCTCAAGTCGCTTGTGCCAAGCGAACGCGGACCCCTCGACCAGCCGCCGCATTGCTTACACCTGTACTGCTGATACGTTTGAGTGGTTGTGTGATACAAGCCGTCCTTGACCAAATTGGACGAGGCACATTTAGTGCAACCCTTGGGATTCTCCTCATACAAGGCGACGTTTATCCCCGTCCACGGCAAAAAGCGGTCCAGCATTTTCTCAGTCAGGATTACGTCTTGCTCGTTGTAAGCGCGCATCGTTTTCTGCGCCGACTTCCTTGACTTCTGATCCCCATGCCGAATCTCATGCCACAAATCTTTACCACCATGACCGGCCTTACGGTCACCAATCCAGTTGCGAGCCAACCAATCCAGCTTCTTAGACATCAAGCCCTGGCCGAAATTCTTTTTCGCAACTTTCATCAAATCCAAGCCCTTAAAAGGCGAAGGTGGGCCAAGCTCAAGCCGACCGAACTCGGCCATCAGCCACTGCGTATCGAAACGATCCCCGTTCCACGTCGCCACAAAATCGGCCTCATGGTAGAGGTTCCATGCCGCGCGCAACATCAGATCGTAGTTGTACTCGTCATCGTCATCCCAGGCGGCGTGGAAGAACATTTGTTCTTCACCGAACCATTTGGCGGCGAAGCACAACACCCGCGCCGGAACCAACACACGATCAATTGATGTGTAGTCGCTAAACAAACTGAAAGTTTCGACAACGGCCCGTTGGGTTTCAATGTCGAGAACCAGTATTCGGGCGCTCATGCCACGGGCCAATCAGACGGGTAGTGAGACATCGGTGATGCCGGCCAGTCCAACGCTAGTAACTGTGGAACACCGTGATGCAACCTGCAATGTTGACCGCCGATCCAGCTATACGGTCTTTCCATTTCACAGTACGAACACTTTCCGAACACGGGTTACCCCTTCTTCGTTTAGTGGAAATGGTGGACGGGCCTCGCGCACATCCCCACGCGCGCAAAGGCGAGGCCCGTCCACCTGAGCGCATGCAACCCGAAGGGGAGCGCCCAAACCTATTTCAAAACGTCAGGTAGCTGCCGATTCGCTGGCCTGCCATCGCGACAAGCCACACAAATGCGGTTACCGCCGCCCCACATGGCGACATTACTACCGGACAGTTCATGCCCATTAGAACATTTGGACCCGGCGGGGACGCTGTCGCGCCGTCGCTGAGTCAAATTCGATAAACGATTATCCCGCCGGTCACCATTCAAGTGATTGATGCGCCGGCCACCATTCCCGTCAAAAGCCAGCACCACTAATTTGTGAACCAAGCGGGTCGATTTGCCGAGATTAACGTACAGGCCCGAACCATTCGCGGCGGCATGCTGAACCAAAATTCGGTCATGCCTCACATTGCGAACATTTCCCAGGTCAGACACTTCGTAGCCGCTAAAACCGGGAATGGGAAGCCATTTTTGGGCATAGGTCATCCACTGACTCCCATTATACATTTACAGATTATTGCTTTTTCATGGCTTGGTAAGCCAACACATCACCCAAACGATATTTAGGGCGGGTTGGATTACCGTGACGAGTTAAGTTCCCGGCCCTCGCCCAATTGTGAACATCCCACAAGTTGAATCCGAATTGACGGGCGATCTCGGGAGCCGACATGAGAGCGTTTACATCAATCGGATCATCGTTGCACACCCATGACTCACCGAACTCCACCATCCTGGCATCGACTAGCCGGCAGGCGTCGGGTGACCTGTCCAATAAGGCTGTCCGGTAGCTGTCGATGATGCGGCGGTAACGGTGATGCCAGTCGCTCATTCCGTTGTCCCGTGGCGAAGCTGGTGGATGTTGTCGGGGAACAGTGCGCGGTGGATGTGCTCATGTCCTTCGCGAGCGGCCTGAACAATCCGGTGCAGCTTGTTGCGCTCCCCGGTCATCCACTCCAATTCCTGTTCCAGGTAGGCGATACGGTTCTCCAGTTTCGTCATGTGACGTTTTGCCAATTCAAATTCTGGATTTATCCTGCGGCGCATCAGCCGATCCTGTCCACAAATCCAAGCTCCAAGGCTTCCTCGGACGTGATCCACCAATCGTTGTGTTCCCACTTACGCTGGAAAGTCTCTAGGTCGATTCGGCCATTGGACCGCTCCACAAACACATTCGCAATCCGGTCACACATGCGTTCCAGAAATTTCGCCGTGTTCATAATTTCGCTGACCTTGCCGGCCGCACCCGCACTCACCTTGTGGATCATCAGGACACCCTCGGGGCCGATCACCCGCTCGTCGGCAGCCTGCAACAAGATCGCACCCATGCTCGCCGCGTGCCCCAACACGGTCATGGTGACGTTGTGCCGGCCGAACGTCAACTTCTTGCCGTCCTTGCTTCGCTTGCCGCGCTTAGAATGCGCGACGAGGCGATCAAACAACGCGAACCCGTCGAGGGCGCTCCCGCCGTCCGACTGGATGTCAATGAACCACGCTGACTTGTTGTCGATGCGATCCCAAATCCGTAGCTGCTGCAAAGCCTTATCGACAGACTTGTAATCGACATCGCAACGGAAATCCATGTGGAAGTGATAGTGATCGCTCAGTAGCGTGAACTTCTCCTGGCGTAACTGTGCATCCCTAGTGATACGGGTGATCTCCGCGTCACTCTCAACTTGATCGGCAGCCGCCAGTGTTGACCGCAAATCCGCTAACCGAATATTCCGTTCAACCTCAACATCGGCTTCGTTGATTTCAAGATTCGCAGCCTCAGCCTCATACTTACGGGCCTCAGCCAAAGCCTTGATGATCTGAGATTCTTTAAGCAGATCGTCAACTTTCTTCTCTACCACCAGCGACTACCTCTCTCGCCCATACGGATCGCGGCCATCGCCGCAATGCCGATCAATTCGGAAACCGCCAACAACAGCACGCAAGCTACTGCCGTACTTTTCAAAACCTTGCGCCTTACTAGCACCTCACTCATCGTCCTCAAATTGTGAAAAGCAACCGCAACCGCCAAAATCGAATTCATCATCGTCAAACAAAGATTTTTGAGATTCCTGACGCTCACGAAAACTGCGAAGGGTTAAGTTGACCTTTTCGCCCTTATTCATCTCAGTCAAAATCGTCACCGGCTTGCCTAAATATTCCCGAAGTTTTAGCTCTTGTCCTTCATGGAACATGTACGCCTCACGATTCTCTTCCAGCAGCATCTTGAACTGACTCTTGCCGGCACGCACGCAAAAACCGGAACAATTGTTATGTGGATAACCCTTTGCATATGCAGAAGGAGGGGTCAACCCGTCTGCTATCGCGGCCTGAATCATCTCGTCTTTATCTAGATAGGGACGATTGCACAAAGGCGCTTCTGCCTTGTAACCCCATTTTGCATACGCGGCCTCTACTGCCGGCAATCGATGAGACTCAGTCCAGTCAATGCCGACGTATACCTTTCCCTCATCCGGCTTCACATTGTCCTTTAGCCAAGCAAGGCACGGCTTCTGCTTCAATTCGATGGAGCAATTAGCTTGGCGAGAATTACCTAAATATCTCCTACTTTCATAAACACCCCAAATGTCCCGCTTCTTGGGGTCCATGACTGTGACAAGTTCTGCTTGTAACTTGGCGGCAGCATCATCAATAAACCTATAGGTGTCTGGATGCTCACCAACAAACGGATTATCCACAAACGAAGTGCATCCGCAATATTTGTCATCGTCGTCTTTCACATCGCAAGGGCCACGCCCATTGATGTGCAGGCTAAACCTGTGATCACAAGTCAGGCACCGCCCCTCCCCTTTCACATCCGCAAAAAGGAGAATCGTATCGGCTGTGCCGTGCTTGGCAATCACCCGTTTCGCTGTCATCCAAGAACCGATGCCACCGCTAAACATCACTATGTGTTTCAAAGTTTGGTTTCCTAAATTGGACAACAAAAATGGACCCCCTTTGTCCTTGCTGGGGTCTATCTATCTCGACGTGTGTTTTATTTAGTTATTAAAAGGGCAACCGATCAGAACGGCGGCTCGTCATCGCTGACACCCCACAGATCGCCAGCCGGCGCAGGAGTGGAAGTAGCCGCAGCGAACGTGCCCGACGTACCGTCCCTCTTCTGTTTCGTAACTTGGGCGCGCGCATACTTCAGCGACGGCCCAACCTCTTCAACCTCAAGTTCAATCATCGACTTCTTATCGCCGTCGCGGCCATCAAAAGTGCGCTGCTTGAGATGCCCACTCACAACTACGCGAGCGCCCTTCTGTAAGGACTCTGCGACGTTCTCGGCGGCGTCACGCCACAGATTGCAGCGCAGGAAAAGTGTGTCGCCGTCTTTCCACTCCCCGGTGTCCTTGTTGAACACGCGCGGCGTATCCGCGACAGTAAAACTCACCACTGGGATACCCGAAGGCAGGAACTTGATCTCAGGATCGGCAGTGATGTTTCCGGTGATCGTGATGCTGTTTGTCATTTCCTCTTCTCACTTTTTGATTTCGCTATAACCATCAGGTCATATTCATCTCGGGTGAGGCTGCTGTTGCAGTCCTCGTTAGTGCAATGGACCGTGTTCTCGCCAAACCAGGAACCGAGCGTCGGAAGATTGCAGTGCGGGCAGGGCGACACTCGGCGCTGCCAAACTTTTTTCAGACCGACCATGCCCTCAGCTTTTCTATGTACCTTGCGGACATTCATTGCGCGGTCAACACCGTCGAGCATTCGCCGTGTTGGCTCGCCCCGCTGCCACACCTGAAACTCGACGCCCGGTTCCCGAATCAGATTGTCGATACGGACACCCATGCCGCCGGCGCGATCAATAGCGTCACCAATGTCATCGATCAAGTCATAGACGGTGACGTTCATTGGCGCAGCCGGCGTCGGAGTTGAATGCACTTTCGACGTGTATGCGGTTGCCATCGACCCGCCAAGGAAACATTTCAACGCCGCCGCGAGATGCGGCAGATCGCCCAGCATCACCTGTATCTGTGTGATGCAACCAGGGCACAGCGTGTCAGGTTTCATCGTCACTGCCGCCCCGTCAGGAGTGCGAGACACACACTGCAACTTCCCTGATCTACAGCGGTGAACAATCTCATCTGTCATGCAATACCGACCTCTTCGCTGTGCCGACGCGAATGCACATTTGACAGGTGTACAACTGTTTCCCATTCCTGTCATAGCCCTTACGCACCATGTTGTCGGGAGTCATCTCATGCTGGCCGCTGCGGCACCTAGGCCAGTCCTCGCGTTGCGCCCACTCCGCAATCGGAGGCAGCGGAGCAACCTCAAACTCATGTATCCATCGACCTACATTGCGCTCAGACACACCCAACAGGATCGCTATCTCACTGTCATCGACTCCCCTATCGGAGAGCAGCTTCGCCGCCTTTGCTTTGTCGGCTGACGTAGCACCCCGCATCGGATACCTTTGCACCAAAGCATCAACGGTCAGCGGATCGTAGTGACGATTCGGATTGAAATCTGCTGCGCTCATGTGGCGTTCTCCGGCCAATTGAAATCGGGGCCGAAACGCTCGCGCAGCAATCGAAGCCGAGAGCTTGGTGTCTCGCCACCCCACAAACCGAACTGTTCTTGGTCACGCAGCGCACGATTTAGACAAGGCTCTCGCACAAAGCACATGCCGCATACCCGTTTACCGAACGGGTATGGGTTGCCGCCTTGCCCGTCACTGTAGAAAGCCCAAATGCCGATCTGTTTGCACAGCGCGCCATCTTCCCAATCCTCGTAGTCGCCGCGCATTAAAAGGATTCCGCGATCTCGTCGAAAGTTTCCGCGATCTGATCGAAGTACCCGGCCATCACCGCGCTTAACGAGTCATCCAGGTGCTGCCTGAACGAAGGCAAAGACATCAACTTCCACAGATCATCGATGTAGTCGATGGGAAGGACGAACTTCAATTCGATTAGGTTCTTGCGGGTGTCAACGTCTTTGCCGGGGAATGACACAAGCGGCTGAATCCACCTGCCTGAGCCGCCACACTCACAGTCAGGTCCGCACTCCACGTCAGAACCCTCAAACATTCCCAACCTCCTCTATTGAAATTTCGATACGGGGATTACGGGTGTCGCTCGACACCACAGCCATACTTGTTTTGACCACCCAGCCGTTGTGGTCATCGGGAAACACCTCGGCTTGCACCAAGCCGTCGAGGGCCGCTTTAACGAATGGCCCCAACGAGTCGGAATCTCGCCGGCGCTTGTCTGGTGCAAACCAAGTGAAGGAAACCTCGGCTGGCCCGACATCTTTGATCTGTTGCTGTCGGGCCAGCCACGCCACCGCATCACCAACCTGTTTCTTCGTCGCACGCACCTTCTGCCAATGCGCGCGGCGCTGATCGTTCGCAGTCATCGGTGGCCTCGCGAACGGAGCGACAATCACATAAATCATTCCGACCGCCACTCGCCGGCCGCGAACACACCAATCACATCGGTGTGCGCGTGATACCTCAAACACTCAGTGAAAACATCGCATTGAGAACACAGGCGTTGCATCTGCTGTGCAACCAAAACGGACGGCTTATCCCCGGTGAATCGGGGATCGTTCACACACGCCGCCAGTTCCATCCAATCCTGCGCCCCATAACCATCAGCCATCACCAATCCTGGCGACATCGCCCCGAAAGGTGTACTGCAACGATCCGAGCCTGCCGTCGCGGTTTTTACCGACAGTCATCTGAACAAACACATCATCGGAATTTTCGCGGTGCAACAAGATGACAACGTCTGCATCGTTTTCAATGCCACCGGACTCGCGCAGATCAGAGATCACGGGTGCCCTCCCGCCGCCGGAAGTTGGGCCGCGATTCAACTGCGAAGCCAAAATGATCGCGCAACCCACATCCCCCGCCGTCACCTTCAAAGTGCGAGTCACATGATCAATCTGCTCGCGGCGCTGAATCTTGGAATCAGATGGGCTAATCAACTGGCAGTAATCGATGAAGCACGCCGCCGGCCGACGCTGACGCAGATGAGCCACAATCTCCTCAACCGTGATCGAAGCCTTATCGATCACCTCAAGTCGATCCTGAAATTTAGGATGGCTTTCCAAGTACTCGTTCACCCGAAGATGGGTGTCACGATCCATGCGCTTGGAAAAAATCTGCCCGTAGTTCGCCCACGATCCCCACGCCAATAATCGGCTAGTGATCTCCAGCCTGCCCATCTCCAACGAGAACACCGTGACCGGGAAATCGTTTTCCGCGAGGTGACCGATAATGTTCAAACCGGCCATGCTTTTGCCGCCGCCAGGTCTGCCGCCAATCACATACATTTTTCCGCGCCGCAACCCGCCGGCCAAATACCGATTCAAGTCAGACCACGGTGTCGGAATAATGTCATCAGGGTTTTGGATGTAGGTGCGCCACTCATCGACCAACTGGCGCATCAAGAACCCATCCTCAGTTGGCTCCTGCACATCGCGGAAGTACCGCTCTGCTTGAACCACACCCTCGTTGGCATCCATGCCCTCGGTGTACGCAACCGCAAGCAGTTTGCTACCCACGTCGGCCAGCCGACGTAGCTTCGACTTGTCGGCCACCTGGCGCGCATAGGACGTTGCGTTCACTGCGGTAGGCACGATGGTGATCATGTCGATTAGCGCCTTCGCGCCACCAACCTTGGTCAACTCTCCCCGACGCTCTAGCTCACCACCGACCGTCACCGGATCGGCAGGCTCACCCTTAGTGAACATGTCAATGAGTGCCGCATAAATTGATTGGTGGTTTGGTCGGTAGAAATCCGTTGCCGTGATCACCTTGATCACATCGGGGATCAGCGAATTGTTCAGCAGCAGCGCCCCGATAACACACTGCTCTGCAATGAAATCGTGAGGCGGCTGCTGACTACTCTTCCTCGTCATCAGTCTCAGGACCGGCGATCAGCAATGCGACAGCCTCAACCGCCGCCTGACTCAACCCCATCCAATACTCTTTATCCTCATCACCAATCATCCCCCAGCCGAACGTCGGATCGGTTGACTGATAGATGCAGCACGCCACAAATTCGATGACATCCTCATGGGTCAGAATCATCTCCTCCTCCTCAGCGAAGGGCCACTCAACAATTGAGGGATTCGGGAACATCTGAGTCACTTGATCCCCTTCAAAGCGTTACGGCCAGCCGGTGTGATCTGCGAAACGCCAACCAAACGGCCCTGCGAACCAACCCGGTACTTGGGTGACCACTCAATGAAACCGTCATTGCGTAGATCGGCGGCACGTTTCCAAAAGCCAACCGTCAGTAGGCCGGCGCGAGCCGCAGCTTCCTCATCTGTCAACCCGGCGCGCACCTGGGCGAACGCACGCAACAGGTTGGCCTTCTGCGAATCTCTGCTTCCCAACGTGGGATCGCCAGATAGCTTCGACGTGATCGGATCAGTGGTGCGCGCCCTCGTTGTTGCGGTAGTCATTCGATCCCCTTTTCTTTGCATATTGCTTTGACCCATTCCCGTACTGCATCGCGGTAAAAAATTCCCACCGCGTCACCCGTCACCTCGCGAGGTATATCGGGTGTTGTAAAAATCAGACCGAACCGTGCCAGCGGTGCCGGCGTGCCAGTGGTAAACGCCTGACGCAAAGCCATCACAAGTTCGCCGTCTTGACGCTGCCTCAACACATCAGAAACCAGCAGAGGTAACCACTTAGGTGGTGCATTACCCTTCGTCAGCCACATCTTCAATGCCGCCCGAATGACATCCCACTCAGTGCCTTCTAACAGAAGGTCAGAAACGTGACCTTGAAGTTTCTGCGTGACCTCACTCGGATGCCCCTTCACGATGCTGGCGACGAGCTTCGCGGCATTCGATTTCGGCTCCTCGTCACCGTTCCACTCAAGCCAATCGTTAAACACATAGCCGCCGCGCTCATCGTCACGCACCCACAGCTTCGCCTCAACAAGCCGAGCAGCTACCGCGCCAGTCGGATCGAAACCCTCAGCAACAAGGAACGAAATGAAACCCCTAGTTCTTTGGTCCCGAGAATACGAATTGCAGACCGTCCACAAGCCAACAGCCTCTAAGCCAGCCTGGGTAACTTTCGGATGCGCGTGAAACCGTCGATGGATACGCCCAAAGTCAGATGTCACAGCAACACTTCACAAGCGTGGCGTGACATAGTGGGCATCTCGCCGGATCATCGTCGCGGTAAGCGCAATGCGTGTGGTGCCGGCACCGATCAACCTGTTCGCGCGACGGCAGGCCCGGTGTGTCCCACGGCTTCGCCCCAGCGGTTTCACTCATTGGTAATCGACTCCACCTTCAACAGTCAGGAATGCCCATTGCGACCACCGATACCGAATAGCAGTTGACGCCGGGTCACACCACGGGCGCACATGAAAACCCTTAGCCTCAGCGGCGTCGGGATGACTTTCAATCCAGCCGTGACAACCCGTGGTGCCCGAGCCGCACACCGCAACAATGTTCGACGGGCACCACAAGCCGCCCTGGCCGCGCTTCAGACGGTGATGCATAGATAGGCTTGTCGCCCGACAACACCGCTCACACAAACCCTCAGAGCGCGCTAGGACAATGCGCCGGCAGACACGCTCACTCGGCGGTTTCACGCTTCAGGGATAAATCTTCAATCAGGCAGAACATTCCTGCCAACTCCCCGTAGGAAAAAATCGGATTGCATCCCGCATCGACGGCTTGCTTAAAGTTTTCGCTGCTCGCCTTGAACTGACGTTTCAGCACGAATCTGTCCCTTATGTCATAGACGGTATCGATCATGGCCGGAAGTTCATCGACAAGTTTTTTGCCGTCCTTGACCATGCGAAGCCACTCGCGATCAATGTTCAACATCATCACCCCGTTTGTACTCGTCCCAATACGCGCCGAAATACACATACACCGTCAGACCAGTCACTACCGCTAACGCAGCGCAACCCAACCCCACAAGGACAATCACATTGATCCCCTACCGGACATCCACAAAGACAACATCAACGGGCCGAAACACGCCGCCCACACACCCACAGCCAACGCTGTATCAGACTTCATTCACGCGCCTTTCAATTTCACGTTCGATGTACCAGGCAGCTTTGCGAAGGTCTTCAACTGCATCGTTCTTGCTGTCCGCACGCCACAAATACTTAATTGCGTTGCCGATGCAATAGTTGAAGTGTTCCGTTACCTGTATGCATTCGATACCGCTGGGATGCTTGGTGTAGTGGGCGGGATGATTGACCGGATCACCCAACCTGCGATCACTCATCGCTCACCAATTCCCGCTGTCGAGTACGCCTGCCGCACCGACGTACCAATACTGCGAAGAGCCTCAAGCTCCCCCTGGATTGCACGCTGATTCGACGCCATCAACTTGTAGGCGGCATCAGCAACATCGCGCTGGGCGCGCTCAAACTCGGTAGCCAACTCCGCGAGATACTTACGCTCATGCGCCGGCCGATCACCGTGACCCAAATAGGATCGTGCAAACGCCATGTCATAGTCGCGGTCAGCATCCAAAAACTTTCGGTACGCCTCATCCGCTTTCAAAACACCTTTGGCGATCCGCTGAGAGCAACGGTAGATGGCTTTCTCCACCATGACTGGATTCCAGTCCACAGTGATGTCTGCATCCTCGGCCATCAGACAGCTACCAAGCCTTGCTTCAACAAGGCAGTGAACGATGAGACATCGTCAGCGTCTGCGCGATTCAACTCCAATCCATACTTCGCCACAAACGCCCCGGCGACAGCCTTCAAGTTGTGCTTGCCGTCGCAGTAATCGCGCAACTCGTCGCGAGCCAACGCCGCCGGATCAGGCTCATGCTCGCCATCACCCATCGCCACAATGTCCTCGACATCGGCCTGGACATCGGCCGGCTGCTCATCCAAGCCAACCAGCGTGCTTTTCACCAACGCAGTCAACTGGCCCTTGTTGTACAGCGACAGGCCGAACTGATCGCCTAAGTCTTTGGCCGCGCGCTTCAACGCCAAAGAGATGGCAGACGTGTACGCCAGCTTGTGTGCATCGGCGCGCGTCTGATTCTGCGCCGTACCCACAGAACCCTCATCCTTACGGGTCTGCTCAACGCCATCAGCATCCCGAACGATCAGGCGAATCCGAACCCGATAGCACACATCCCACCGACCCGCAGGCTTGCCGTTGGTGTTGCGTTCCTGCTCAAAAACCAACTCCTCATGCAGGATTTCCTTATCCCAGCCGGCGAAACCAAAGATGCGATTCAGGTGCGCCGTCACATCATGCTGCGACACATGAGCCTGACCCTTGCCATCCCGCAACACACGCTTCGCGTTAATAGGCGCAAGCAACTGCTGCACCTGGCGTTGACTAAAAGCCATCTACTTCACCTTCTCCAGCTTGCTGACCTTCTTACTGTCCCGCACCGTCGCAGCCAACTGCGCCAACTCCCAACCCTTATTCAGGTCAAGCCAATACAACACACTGCGCGGCTCACCCGAACGCATCGGCGTGTGAATCAAAATCCCGCGATCCTGATCACAATCAATCGAAGTACGAACACCCGTCGCCTGGTCATACAACACAGACCGAGAAGCGATAGCCACCTGAATCGTCACCTTCAGCGGATAATCAGGCTCATCAGTACCCGTCTTATCGTCGGCGGCATACACAATTCCTGTCTCTTTATCCCGAAGGAAACGATCAGGATTACCGGCAACCTTCAACTCATCATTAATCACAAACGGCTCCACAAGGAACGGCTCATAGCCGCGCACCGCAGCCTGACGGGCATCCACCCAAGGCTTCATCTCATCCGGCACATACTGCGGATCAACACCAAGGTCTAGACACTCACAAATGCCGTGAAACGCAGTGCCCATGCCGGCCGCATCATCAGCACCGCCAAGCTCCTTAGCCTTACGCACCAACTCTTTTAACGGCTTCTTACCATCGGAATACCACGGCGCTTCATGCGCCGACGCCAGATGCGCCACCTGGGCTGCAATGCTTTTCGACTTCACAACCCCGAGCATCGCCATAGCGGCAGTCCAATCAACCAAACCGCCCTTATCGTCCAGCGCACCCGACAGCGTGCTGATCCTGGTGTACGCCTCAGCATTCACCGGAGACTTACGCCCCTGCACAAACTCCAGAGCCTCACCATCCTGAGTCACATACGGACGATTCCAAAAATCGCGAACAATGCTGTAATCAGTCACCTAAATTCCCCCATCAATCTCAACAATCCTGTTCGCGATCCACTGCACAACGGGAACCGCAACCGCATTACCCAACATCCGATACCGCCCCGAATCAGATTCACCGCCAGTCCAGCCGTCAGGGAAACCCTGCAACCGTTCACACTCCAATGGAGTCAAACGCCGAACACCCAAATCGCTACGCGAAACAATCAGGTGGCCGCCGGCCGCACCCTCCGCATCGATCCGATAGCCACGCTTACCGCCGCCCTGAAGGGTGGAAATAATCGTTCGCGCACTTAACTCGCCGCCACTGTTTTCAGGGCCGACACCAAATCCTCTGGCAGACAACGGTTCCGGTTTGCTGCCCTGCGTAAAATTCCTGACGCCGCCCTCGGACTCAAAAAGAACTTCAGCAGATGCGGACCCGGTATCTCCAAGATGTCCGACAAAGAAGATTCGGCGGCGGCGCTGGGGGATTCCGAAAAACTGTGCGTCCAAAACCCTGTAGCTGACCCCGTACCCGCAGCCAACCAGCGCCCCGATAACGGTTCCCATGTCCCGTCCACCGTTAATCGTGAGCAGATTGGGGACGTTTTCAAGGACAAACCAGCGAGGCTTGAGTTCTCCCAGCAGCCGCACCACTTCGCTGAACAAACCTGACCTGCCGCCGGCAAGACCCTTTTGCTTTCCGGCGTTGCTGATGTCTTGGCACGGCCATCCCCCGGTGAGGATTCCCCGCTGAGGATTAAACCCAGTTGCCCGAATGTCATCGCCACTCACCTTCGTCACGTCATCAAACAAAAAAGCGTCAGGAAAATGACTTTTGAACACCGTTCGCGCGGCAGAATCAATCTCTACCGCAGCAACCGTCTGAACCCCGGCACGTTCAAACGCGCAAGAGAAACCGCCAATACCGGAGAACAACTCCACTAACGTCAAATCAGTCACGACGATCCTCCTTGGCTTTGGTGCTGCCTCATCGCCGCATGACACTCGTTACATCTCGGTCGGCCGGCCGAATAACGAACCTTCCGGCAGTCGATACACAAGCCCTGCCGATACGCGGCATTCGCCTCGTCGCTTGCCTTCACAGACCCAGCACGTCAGGCAACGTCGGAGCATCACACTGATAACCCGACAGCCGATCCACCAAACCTGAGCGGCACTCAAACAACTCGCGAACCTCAGCACTCGCACGGTAAGTGCCGGCCTGGTCAAGCAGATCGCGCAACCGCGAATCGACATCGCGGATCGCCAAAATCAGAACACTGCGCTCATGCAGAAACTCAGATGCCGTCATCAGGATCGATATAAGAACTGTGCAGAACTAAGACTGGAAGTTCCGGCGTGTAATCATCGACAATCTCAATTTCGCCACTCTCTATGAGAACGTCGAAAGTAAACCAGGAAGGGCACATCAAGTTGGCTTCGCCGTATGGGCCACGCAAATCGGCCCACGCCAAATCATCCTTCACAAGAAGGTAATGACCCGTGTACTCCTCAATCTGACCGAAAACGATGGAGCCGTTAGGTAACGCCTCAAGCTCAGCCGGCGTCTTACACACCGACGCATAATCAGCCAACGCAGCAGCAAGAACGTCCTTCTTCTTTCCCACGTCACAACTCCCCTTCATCGATAGCCGCCAAGATCGCATCAGCCATCTTGTAAAACGGCGAATTTGTGTCAGGCGCAAACTGGCACTTGTAATCACTGGGAAACTGAGTCTCAAAATTGTCGAGAGCGATCTGCGCCGCCTTCAACGCACGATCCCGACAATCCGCAACCCGACCCTCATCCAAAAACCGTTTCGCCGCCAAAATCGACGCCACATACCGTGCCTCATCCACCGCAGCATCAGCAATGGTTTCCACATCGAACGTGTAGTCATCGACCTGGACCACACCCGGCGCAACTAACACCGGCACACCAACCTCGGGCAGCGGAGATAAAAATTCAGCCAGTTCACTCATGCTCTGTTCCCATCTCTACGGTCGGCGCGGATCGACGCCGATAAACCAGTCGGATCGTGGTAAGTCAAAACTGCTCGCAACGCATCAATCGCTGCGCGCTCACAGCGCGCCTGCTCCGCTGTCAACTGCATCTTGTGGATCACAAAGTCTGGGAAATCCCAGCGACCTAACGGCATCACTTGGCGCTCCCACACAACCAACAGCCGGCGAACCTTCGACCTTGACCACGGCAACCCAAACCTGCTAGTCACATCCAAAACCCGATCAATGACCAGTTCTTTGGATGTCTGGGCGGTAAACGCCTCAGTAGAGCGTGTGTGCTTCTCGCGGGTCACTCCATCATACCGCGATATGGCGACATTATGCCGTCGATACTGTCGGCGTGTCGGCGTGTCACTTCAGATGCCCCAGCGAGTGATCGATGTCGGCCAGACGGGACTCACGCCTGTCCAACTCAGCCTGCATGTCGGCAATCGCTTTTTTAGCGATACGAATGTCAAGATCGACCTGCCGGCGCGTGGCAGTCAACTGGTCAATCAAATCCTGCCGCTGCTCACGGCTCAGATTGGAAATGTTCATCAGAACCCCAGCCAGGCCGCGATCACCAACACCAACAAGGTTTGAACAGCCACCAAAGACGCAACACCCACCACCATCTGCCACCGCTCAGCGGCGCGGCTCATAGGCCGGCAAAGATCGGGCGAAACGAACGAGTTCATCGACTTCAATGAGGACTCGCTTCCCGAGCTTCCGACTAACCAAATCGCCTCTGCGACGTGCGTCGTCCAACTCTGTGACTGAGATTCCGAGAAGCCCTGCGGCCTCTCCCCGTCCAACGGTGATTCTGTCCATCCCATGACCTTCTAGCCCCTATCTCTGAACTTGTGTGAAACAGACCGTAAACCAATTTCCGTTCATGTCAACTCATCTGCGCCCAAAACCGGAAATAAAACACATAACCGCAGTTCACAACCTTGAGTCTGGCGTGTCGCACACCGGCAATCAAACCCCGCGATTGCCCACATAGTCAGGCAAAAAGTAGACAAGACACACAACACGGTGTGACACTGAAAGGCATGAATCGACTGGAGCAGTCCGGCGAAGAACGCCTCGGCCACTACGTCATGGTCCGACGCACCGAGCTTGGCTACAACACCCGCCAAGACCTAGCCAACGTCCTGGGCATCACGATCAGAACCCTGTCCGACATTGAACACGGCATACGGCGAGCTAGCCCAGGAAGCTACGCAATGCTAGAAGCAAAACTCGGATGGAAACCCGGTGCCTGCACCGCCATCCTCGCCGGCCTAGAACCAGCCCTCATCAACGAAACCATCCCCACAAACCTCACAAACATTCCCACCGACGAACTACTCCTAGAACTACGCCGAAGAACAATCCTCAGCGACGATTCCTTCAGACGCAAATTGTCGCGCGGCCCCACACCAGACATGTAACAACCCAAACCCCGCGCTCCAAAACTTTTCCCCAGACCCCGGAAAGAAACACATGATGACACTTGGCTTCATCTACTTCACGATCATGTGCGCCCTCGGAACATGGACCGCATGGCAGCGCCGCCACGCCTGGGGATACTGGGAAGGCCACACCACCAAGGCAATGATTGCCCTGTCCACAGCCGGCGGCTTCTGCGCTCCAATCCTGTTCTTCCGCAACGAAATCCCGTGGTGGGGCCACGCCTACGTCATCGCCGCCGCACTCACCTTCTACAGCCTCTCCGAATTCACCATCAGCCTCAACCGACGCCACAGATTCAACACCGACACAACACCGTGGTTCAACGGAATGACTCGCACATCCAGCATCACCGGAACTATCATCATGGTCACCGCATACATGCTGTCCGGTGCATGGCGAAACCCCTACCTACTCGACCCCGCCGTCAACCCCGACGAAGGCTTTTTCATCCGCGTCTTTTGGACATCGGTCGCCACCACACTCAGCTACCTACTCGCCGTCATCGCCCTAAGAATCTTGCGACTCCGAGCCGACACCCGGCGAGGAGACAAAAAAATACTCAGCCTCTACCTCGCATCGTGCATCGCAGGAATACTCCTCAGCTTTGAAGCCGTCGAAGCTGCCCACGGGTACGGCAGCACACCCGGCGCAATCGTCGTCACCGTCATCCTCCTCGCCGGATTCAGCGGAGGAAAAGTACTCACCGCCGGCCGATCATGGCGACAAAAAAACGCCTATATGAGAAAGCCCCCCCCCGCGATCTCGACATATCACAGTGGGTATTGACAACCGATAACGTCTATGCTTTGGCCCCTAGAAGGGCCGTAGACCAACAAACATCAAACACCCATACCGTCTATCCAGTATGCAGACAGTAAACGGTGTGCGTGGATCGCCGCAGGTCTAAACCTCGTCAGCAAACGCCAAGTCGGTCAGCACATTGGCGGCGTCAGCGGCCTGCCGAGCCGACACATGCACATAGCCACGGTGCGCCGCGACACTGGAATGGCCCGTAATCGCCATCCGCGTCGGCTCATCCACACCACGCTCCTGCAACAAACTGATCGTTGTGTGCCGCGCAGCATGCTGCTTCACATGAGGAATACCCGACACCTTCAACAGCATCGCCCACAAATCATTGTCCTCGCGCGGAGACACCGGCCGGCCATCGGCGTGATGCCACACCAGCCCGTGAGGATTCGGCCCCGTGTCCTGCTCCCGCAAAACCCGCAACGCCGCCACCATCGCCGGAATCAACGGCACATCAAACCGCTCCCGAGCCACAGACTTAGGCGCAGTCCAACACAGAGACCGATGACACTCCCGAACCCGAAACCCCGCCGGATGATCCCACCGCGCCTGCGGACACCAACCAGGCCGCACCTTCAAACACCGATACACCCCATCAACCGAATCACCACACCCATGAACTTTCTGCAACAACTGCAACTGCCACTGAACATTCATCACCTCAGCATCCAAATCGACCCGATCCCACTCCATCCCCAACAACTCCCCTTGGCGCAAACCCGTCAGAAACGCGGCCAGCCAGCGAGTCGGATGAATATCATGCTGAAGTGATGTCCGCAGGATATGGCGCACCTGATCCGGTTCAAACGGTTCTATATCGGAACCGATATGCGCCGGCCGAGACACCACAGCGGCGACATTACGATCCACCACACCATCACCAATAGCAGCCTGCAACGCGCGCCGTAACGTCTGATGCGCCTTCTGCCCATTACGAGTCGAAACCTTCTGCACCGCCAACACCATGTCCCGCACATGGGCTGGCGTCAGCCTGTCCAACCGCACACCACCAACATGCGGCTTGATATACAGACGCACCGCCTGTTCATACGAGGTGTAGGTTCTCGGACGCACATTCGGACGCACAATCCGCTCCAACCAATAATCCAGCCAATCACCCAAAGTCATTGACGGCGCATACGTCACCTTGCCTTTAGCCACGTCCTGGTGAAGCTGGCGCAACTTCAGCATCGCCTCATTGCGATCCCTAGACGAAACTGTTTTGCGGCGTTGCCGGCCATCCGTTGTAGGCAAGGTGACGCTGCCAATCCACAGCCCGTCCGCGCGCCTCGACAGCCCACCCGTACCCGTCGCCCTGCGCTGCGAGGTCACTCCGAAACCTCAAGGAAACCGGGGCCATCGGCATCCTTGTATCGCGTCCAATTCTCGTACTCACCGTTCGACAACCTGACCGACACCCAATCGCCCATATCGCTCACCACAGTGGCTACATCCCGTGGTCGAACTATGCGGGTTCCCTCTTTGAGCTTCTTCGCGCGAGCCATCGTTTCCCCTTGCCTAGTTGCCTCGCTCGTATGCTTGGCAGTGTGGCTTCACTGTAGCTAGAGGCCACGGCAACACACGGCACAACCCGGCAATCACGTCACCCACCGTCCAGCAGCGTTTCCGATAATGTCCGGTCGGCGTGTCGCAAACGAGGGACTTTTAAGCCGTCGCTTCCCCGAAAAACGGGCTGATCAGGGCTTTATAGGGGCCGGAATATGCTACAAGTGTGACTGTGACGCGAATCACACACACCTGTTTGGGACAACGAGCCGCACCCATGCCAACCTGCATATAAGACACTTGCGAGCGCACGCGAGCATCCGCACCATCACCGACCGTCAGGGAGGAGATGGTCCGAGCGCCGGCTGGCGCGAACACCCAGACCACCACGCACCCCGCCCACACAGCGCCACACCACCCCGGCACCGCGCCCTCCCCTCGCTGCCTACACGCGAAGCGTGCTACTCGACACGCAAACAAGGCACCGGATGCTCGCCCGGTGGAGGTGGTAACCAAGTCCGGTTACGAAAAGCGAGTAAGTTACTTGTGGAGCGCCGAGCGCGCGACAGTAACAAAGCCGATAGGGGAAACAGTCAATGGCAAACAAAGTGGTGCTAGTAGACGATCTCGACGGCAAACCCGCCGACGAAACCTTGCGCTTCGCCATCGATGGCGTCGATTACCTCATCGACCTATCCACCACCAACGCCAACAGACTCCGCGAGCTAGTCAAGCCCTACATCCAGGCCGGCCGGCGCGCAGTCCCACCACCCAAAGAACGCAAACGCGGCTCACGGCCACAAAACATCGAACTCGACATGATCCGATACTGGGCCAACGAACGCGGCTATACCGTCGCCGCACACGGGCGCATACCGAAGGCGGTACAAGAGGCATACCGACACGCCCACCCGTAGGTTCTTGACCCGCTATAGGGTCAGTAGTAACGTCTGCACCTGTCGCCGAAACTCGACAGACAGGAGCAGACATGAGTTTCAAGGATGCCGACCAGGCCAAACTGGTCGAAGCGGTGGTTACCGCGCTAGCACAGTTGGAGATGGACAAGCGCGCCGCATTCTGGGCGGCGCGGGACGCCGACACCATTGAATCGAAGGACCGCTTCGTATCTCGCTGGGACCGCACCAAAGCAAGCGGCGAATTACACGCAGCCATCGAAGCCAGAGGCGCTGTCGGTGTCGCACTCATTCAGTCGGGCGTGAACTTGGACAACATCCGCGAGATTGAAGCCAGCGTCGATTTGCATGCTCCTTTCAACCATGAGCGAGTCGGCCAGTGAAAATCCACTACCGCGCCAAACACCATCCCCTTGTTACCGAATACACCAACTTCGACGGCGACAACATCCCCGTCACCGACCACACCGAACTCCTCATCCTGTGGGGCGGCAAAACCCCGGACGACGGCCAACTCCGCATCGTCGCCACCATCCAGCAATGGCGCGAACTCAACCTCATTGTTGAGCAAGCCATCGCGGACCTGCCCGAAACCCGCGCCGCCAAACGCAAAGACAAAGCGGATCACGTCAAGCTACTCAAAACCATCTCCGAAACCCGCGCCAAGCTCGCAGAGGTTGACAAATGAGCATCGGCTGCTGGAACTACCGCATCCTGTTCGACGGCAAAACCCACTCCGTAGGCGAGGTGTACTACCAGCCAGACGGCACGCCATCCGCTTACATCACTGGCGGCGCACTAGACGAATGGGAAGAACTGTCAGACCTCATCGGCTCCTATCAGATGGTTGCCGCCGCCATGCAAAAACCCGTCCTTCGCATCGATAACGAAACTCAATCCATCCTGGGCGAGATCGGAATCCACCAATGAGTTGGATTGAAGCCCTCAGCCATCAACTCCGTTACGCCGCCGGCGAGGCCCAACAAATCCTTACAGACCTCAAAGACTGCCTACGCGCGTTACGCGACGGCTTCACCGGGGAATGGGATCGCTGATGCCAAACGTATGCAGTAAATTCGGAAAACTTTTCCTCGCCGCGCCGGCCGCACTGATCCTCGCCGCGCCAGCCAACGCCGACACCAACGGATACCTAAACGAACTCGACGCAGTAGGAATCCACCACCACATCAGCGACCAACTCATGGTCAACCTCGGGCAAGCCATCTGCGCCGACTTCTCAGAAGGCTCAACCATTGCCGATATCGGCGCGGTCATCACAGAACCCGGCTCACCATTCACACCCTTTGAGGCAGGCGAAATCATCTTCGCCGCCGTCGATCAAATCTGCCCACGCTACGAAAACGAAGCCATTCGGCAAGTCACAGAAAACAGGAGGATCGCATGAAACAAAGCTATGTAACCCAAGTCGGATGGGTTGACCAAGCTCTCTGCCGCAAGTTCAACGATCCCGAAATCTGGTTCCCCGACGAAGCCGGCGACACCGCAGCAGGCCAAGAAGCCAAAGAAATCTGCATGCAATGCCCCGTCCGCACCGCATGCCTGGAATGGGCGCTCGCCAACAACGAATGGGGAATCTGGGGCGGCATGGGAATCAGCCAGCGCGCTCGACTCAAAACCACCCGGCGACGAGTCACCGCATGAGAAACCTCGGACCCCTCAAACTTTACGAAGAAACCGTGTGGGAAGTGTTCGACCCCGAACAAGCCCAAACTGTCGCAATCTTCAATAACCGTGTCGCCGCGATCAAGTATGTGAACGAACGGAACAAAGAACGGAACCGAGAACAGTAGATGTGGGAATTAAGCACCGCCGAATGCTTCGCCATGTCAGAAGCAAACGCCGACCAAGAACCGAAAGTGTTCGACTGGATCACCGCCGCGAAGATCATTGCCCTACGCAAACCCAAGGTCGCCCAAGCTGGCCTCGCAGGAGACTGGTCAAACACAGCCGGCATCATCTACACCGCAGACGGCATACCCAGCCAAGACGAAAACTACACGTTCCTGTCCTCAGTTTGGGCCACACCGCAACTCGACCTCGACGGCAAACGCATCACATGCTGGCTGTACAAATGCGACAGCCCCGGCGGCGCATGGGACTCCGAAACCTACTGGCCCGAAGAAGCCAAAACCATCCTCATGGAAGTCGCGGCCCGGTGAGCCTCGCCTACCACTGCGACCGCGACGGCTGCAACACATGGCAACGCATCCACCCCACCATCGAACCGCAGTTCTACATTTTGTCCCACGGCGCAGACTCCTTCGCACACTTCTGTTCCTTGGACTGCGTCATGCACTGGACAGCGCAACACTCAGCACCCACCGAAACCTACAACACCTAAAGGAACACACATGCACACCGTTCTTTGGATCATGGTGCTAATAGTCACCGTGATCGGCATGATCGTCCACACGGCGCTCAAACGATGAGCGACAGCCCTCGGTGTGTGTGCGGCCACCGAAAATACGATCACCAAGGCTCTTGCTACGAACCGACAAAACGGTGCCGCTGCATGGGATTCACACAACAACCCATGACCCTTGCAGAGCAACTCGACGCCACGCAATCCGGCGAAGAATTCGGACAGGTGGTCATGGGACTTTTCAAAACATTGGAAACGATGAAGGACAACGATGACTGATAACAAGACTGACCCTGAGCCGCCAAAAGATACTCAGCCAACCGCCGGCCACAAGCCGCAACGCGCCCTCTTTTGGGATGTGTACCGCAACACAACACCCGCAGTACAAAAATGACAGACACCGATGAACATGACGAAATCACCACGATAAGAATTGTCATCTCTCGTTTCATCAACCAGCACGGCAAGCTCGCCGTCAAAATTGAGCTACCACCAGAATGGTCAACCGTCGAGGTACTCGGGCTGCTGGAAACCGCAAAAATGACCGTGTGCAGTCAAGCCAGGAAGCAAGGAACTGTATGACTGATCGCTGCGGCGGCACCGGAGTGTGGCAATACGATGATGTCCACGCCCAGCCATGCCCCGACTGCTGTCCACACGATCAAGGGGTCTGGATGTTGACCTTTGAATACGGCGACGAGGGCAAGTGGTGCTGTCGCGCCGGCTGCGGAACCAAATGGGATGGCATCGTTGACTTCCAACAACGCAAGAAAGGAATCTCACGATGAATCACTCGGACGCAAATCGTACCGTGACAGAATCCGATACACCTACCGACCTGCGCGCTCTCATAGCTGACATCATCATGCGGGACGCTTTCGGAATGGCTACACGCGCAACCGCATGGCGGCAATCCGACAAAATCATCGACATGATCATCGACATGGGAATCAAAGGCACCTTGATCCAATCCATCATGGCCTCAATCACTCCCAAAGGGCATAGACCGTGCGCGTGTAAAGACTGCCAATGACCGATCCACATTCCTACTACTGCGCCGAATGTCGCTGCACCTTCGACTTCCACCATTCACCGGACTGCACATGTGATCAGGTGCAGCAGTTTGTGGTGCGGCACCGCGAGAGCCACGACAAATATCTTGACGGTTATGGTTGTGAGTCTGCCGCAGGGTTGCGCGTGGATTTGCCGCAAAGTCCGACAATGCTTGACCTTGACGGGCAACGTAGGAAGCGGCCCGGTAACCGTGAGCGTATTGATCGCATTAAGGACGAGATGGATAGGGATGTTCTCCGCAACCGCATTGCCGCGATCATCTACGATGCCCTCGACTATGACGACGAAGATGTGACCCTGTCGCAGCACCTGTCCGAAGTTCTGTATCAAAAACTTGGCCTAGGCTTGGAAACTCGCCTAACTGAGGACTTCGACGGCAATATTTACAGACAAGTCCGGTGGTCAACCTTTTGGCAGCGCGACGAACAGTAGGTGCCCCCGGCAGGGATCGAACCTGCGACCTGTCGATTAAAAGTCGATAGCTCTACCACTGAGCTACGGAGGCGGCGACACGATGCTAGCCGATCTGATCCTCCAGCGCCTGCCGCCTCTCCCCAATATCAGCCACCCACTCAATCCACGGGCCAGGGACGCTAGTACCAAGATCGTCAACCTCCACAACCAGTTCCGACTTATCGGCGTTGCCGGTGTAGGCAACCAACGGGCGCTCAACCCACTGCCGGCCGAAACCCTGCATGCCCTCGCACCGCACAGGCAGCCACCGCTTCTGCTGGCCCAAACGGTCACAATGCTCCCGCAGACACTTGTCGCAAATGTTAAGCACCAGTTCCTCGCCGTCAAACGAGTCCCAAAACGTCGAACCGTAGTGCCCCTCTGTGCGGAACTCAGTGCCCTCACTAGGCTGGTTGTCTGCCTCTACGCAGACATTCAGCATGACCCTGCCGCACTTAAAGCACGGCAGATAAGCCTCTTGACTCACCACTCCTCCTTCTCTCGTTTTTCCCTACACCTAGTACAAGGAGCCTTGGCCCGATATGTGTAAAGGTGCTGGCCGATAAAAGCAGAAAAAGCCCCAGGCGCTCGACCACCCTCGGGGAACGGAAGGGGGGGAGCGCCTGGGGCGGCTCTTTTCTACCTACTTAACTGGCAAGCGCGGAAACCTCATCCAGCCGCGCCACCATCTGCTCAATCCGACTAGGGCTGAAACCCTGCCAAGACCAAGACGCATCATCACCAAAATCCACTACCACAACAGGGGCCGAACTGAACCCCATCTCTCTAATCAACTTCACGGCAGCAGGATCATCACTGACCTCCACTACCTCGTAATGCAATCCCAACTCGTCCAGCTTCCGCTTTGTGTACTTACACTGAGGGCACTGGTTCTCCGGTAGTGAGTAAACGGTGATGTTCAAAATGCTCTTTCCTGGTTGTTTCCCGGTCGCCGGCCAAGCCGCTGCGACATCCATTGATCCCTGAACTCCATGAAACTTGTGTGAGGGATTGTTTCCCAACCGAATTGGGCAGCCTTGAACTCGTAAGTTCGATGCCACTCTTGGTCGGTGAGAATCCAACTCCAATACATTTCGTCACGCAGACGTAACTCGGCCAACTGTTCCTCTAAAAAGTTGACTTGCCGCCATAGGTCTGCGATCTGATAGTCCACGGCTTTGTTTCTGTCCCGATCACCTTTGGTGAGCAATCCCGTGATTTTCGGCCAGATCGCTGTGATGCCCTCATGGACACCCGCGAGCCTCGTCGCCAAATACACCAGGAACACGATGATTGCGATTGCCCCAGCCATCCAATGCGGTATGGCATTCCAAAAGGAATCGGTAAAATCTGTCACCTCACTTCCCCTACCTCAGACTGTCGCCGCAAGCGGTGACAGGTGCGGTAGCGGCCGGCGCAACGAACGCCGCCGGAACGGCTTGAACGGTAGGTGCAACAACACTTGCCGTTGCCCTATCGACAGCCATCAAAAGTGCCAGCAGCGCCGATCCTGCCGCCAGCCCGACACTCTGATGCCAGCCGGCAGACCACACATTCAGGGCGCTGCCGCCAAGCGCCGCCGCTAAGGTTTGAGCGAAACTCCGAACCGCCCTCGTCGCTGCATCCCGCAGGAAAGTTGAATTAAAAAGCATGAAAAGCTCCTAACAGTTAAAGGGCTTGGCCGAGCGAACGAAGATGCCGAATCGCCGGGTCAATGTCATAGTTGACGTGCGGCCCCGTACCAGACGCAAAGAACATCCCCGCATAAAGGACAGCCCTGAATAGCGGAACGATTTCTTGGACTGGCTTCTGCACAACCTCTAGAAGACGTTCCATCAATCCGAAAATCGAATTTCCGGTCACGTTTTCGATCAGGTGCCAAATGGTGGTGACATCGTCGCCAGTCTTATCTGCTGGCGTGTCGGTGTAAAGGTCACGGCCCCACGTCGAGTTAGCGCCGTGCGCGAAGTCCAACCACCAAGACGGTGTTCCTTCCAAGCGGTCATCGCTTGCGCCGCGCCCCTCGGGCACAACCCAGCCGGCCGCAGTGTTGCCGTGCGCCACACCAAGCTCACGGTCAGGGTTACCCCACGTTAGACCGCCAACAAACTCATCCCGCAGATCATGCAGACGGCCAGCCGGATTCAAAACTTCATGCTTCAAAGTCCGCGAAACACAAATCGCCCCTTGGGAGTACCCTGCAAGCACTTTCGGTTTACCGGCGTGCTTACGGCACTGAATAACCAATTCCTCAATGCCTTGGTTATAGCTGGGTTTCATAGGAAAGGCGGCGGCTGGATAGTTGCCTACGGGCTGCCAATAAAACAGGTCTGACACAGCCCTGGCAGTGTCGGCGGGTGGCCCGGTCCACATATCGACGTAAGTGCCCTGAACGGTCAGAATGACACCCTTTTGCGGTGCCTTAGCGGGAGGGTTAGGGTTGAGAACCCCAAGGGCAATCTGTGTCGCCCAATCCAATACGCCATCGGTGCGAAGCCCCAAATTGTTGGTGGCATTCTTGCGTTTCTGATATTCCGCGACAGCAGCCCGAACATCCTCGCCGTAATACTCAGTGTCATCTAGCTGCTTGCAATACGAAAACTTTTGTTTCAGTTTCCGTTTAGCGTCCCGCACTGTCGGTCCTGACATTCCTACCTGCCAGCCCACCCATTTGCTCATTTAGCTAGCCCCGGTCTTTGTGCGGTCAGAAGTGCCCTTGATGTGGTCCCTGATTTCAGCTAGTGCCTCGACTACGGTTTGACCGCCCAGGCAGTTCCAGCGCAACGTCAACTGGTCATTGGCTGGCCCGACAGGCTTTGGTAGTGGCTTGGCCGGCGGCGCAATCGGAGCAGCCACAGGTGCCACAGGTGCGGGACTAGGCTGCGAAATAGCCAAAGACCACTTCACAATATTGGCGGTAAAAACATCCCACGGGAAGAATGCCCCCACATCGCTGTGCGTCCCGTCACCCAAATACTCAGTCACATATTTGTGATCCGAAATACCGGGCGGCGCAGAATTGTAGGGCGGCGACAAAACCTTCAAAGCAATGCCATACTTCTTACAATCCTGAACGGCGATATATGCTGCAACGTCTAGTGCCCTAGACTGCTGCAACCACTGATCCCTTGACCAATTCACACTCGACCCGGCGAAACACAAATTGATTGACCGATTATTAGCCGAAAGGCAAGACCAAGAGGCATAATCAGTGTCCACAACATCGCAAACCGTGACACCATTATCTCGGGAATCTTGGGAAACAGTGTAGTGATATGAAACTTGATTACTTGGAGTGGCTAGGAATTGCGCCAAAGATGCCGCGTTTCCTGCCCCTTCTTTGTGTGTAGTAAAAACAAATCAACTTTAGTGTTCCCGCGCGCATGGCAGCTAGGCGACTTCACCCAATACTCATTGAAGTCGGGTTTCATCAACATCTTATTGACACCCCTGCTTTGTGTTTAATTCTAAGTTTGGATTGGTGATTGGATACACTTCCAATACACCGTCTGTTGGAAAGACCAGCGGATGCGGTAGCTGCATTTTGCCGCCCATGCGTGGCCCTTCAGGGCCATGAAAATACGCTAGATGCGTGTATGTTCCCGCCGGCAAATTCACCAATGCCCTGCCAACGATCTCGCCGTTGTCCATGCCCCACACAATGCCGCCGCGAGAATACGAAACGTCCTCCGGTTCCCCATAAGCAACTAAACCGCCGCCAGGGTCTTCCGTACACGCCCCAACAAATGACGGCCAAATGACTGCCCCAAAAACACCTTCCCCGGTAATCATTTAGGACATTGTGAACGTAGGAGTGATAATTGCGGAACCCTGCGCGTTATAGGTAGTCGAAGTCACCTGACACCAATCAAACAAAGTGCTAGCTCCGGTAGCGGCAGTGCAAAGCAACGCATGAGTAACAGTAGTTGTGGTCGGAATGTTAATAGTGACCGACGTGCCGGTAATTGCGCTGCTAGATGCGCCACCCCAAGTGGTTGCGACACGCGCATATGCCGGGGAACCGCCCGTAACCTCATTGGTAATTGTTGACGTAGTTGACTGGGCGGCAGTGGCAAGGCCAATCTGTGTGGCTTGCGTACCGTAATAGGTTGCCATTGTGTTTTTGCTTGTCACTACTGACATTGCCATATTTAATTGTCTTTCAGTTGTTAAATGTTTTCGTTGTTATTGGTAGGCGTATATCCAGACGCGCCCTGTGGCTCCCGCACCGCCAGGTGTTCCCGCAGGGGAGTTCGCTCCAGCGCCACCGCCACCAGGAGCATTACCGGCCTGACCTAAAGCTGTCGCGGCGGCACCGCCAACATAGGTTTGCGAGTTGACGCTCAGGTTCCCGGCAGCTTCGCCGTCATTGGTGGTGCCAGTGAAATCGACAGTGCCACCCGCACCGCTGATACCGACCCAGCCTGTAGCGGCAGCCGTAGATGCGGTTCCGTTGCCGGAAGGGGTTAAATTTCCACCTGTGCCACCGGCACTACCTGCACCCACAGTTCCGGTGATAGAGGTGACACCGAACCCAACATCTACGCCGCGAGTCAGCGTGGCTGAAGCGTAGCTTCCCTTGCCGCCGCCGCCGCCCTTACGCGCAAGCGAACCGCCAGCGCATCCACCCTTGCCGCCACCTAAGACGATAACGTCAACTTTGTTAGCCCACCACGGGATCGTGTAAGAAAAACTACCCGCCGTCGAAAAAGTGGTCAGCACTGCGGCTGTGGCTGGGAAGGCCGCAGTAGCGGTCAGTGTTCCCGTACCGGAGAAGGAAGCCGGAAGGAGTTGTGCCGCGCGGATCGTTGCCAACAACGCGCCCGAGCCGGCCAAAGTTTCCGGTATTGCCGACGCTTGCGAAGAGGACAAGACCCCTACCGCAGAAAACGCTTCGATCAATCCTGATGCCTGCGAGGCTGACAGTGTCCCCGAACCGCTCAACGCGGCCACCAAAGCCGTTTTAGTGATCGCCGTCAAAACACCACTACCTGACAGCGAAGCAGCCGCAGAAGTGACCTGAGAGGCGTTTAATGATCCACTGGCAGTCAACGCCTCGCCGTAGGCAGGTCGAATCAAAGAATTCAAAGAACCCGAACCGGAAAACGCCGACGCTAAACCCGCCGCCTGGACAGCAATCAAAGCGCCACTTCCCGACAGGCTCGACAACGATGTGGTGTTTGATGTCGCCGTCAGCGAACCCGTCGCGGACAATGCCTCAACCAAAGCCTGAACTGGGAAGAACGTCGCCGTCAATGAACCCGAACCCGTTCCAGAGCTTGATTGTGCAACCCTGAAAACCGCAGACAATTGGCCGGAAGCGGACAATGCCGCCGCTTGGGCTGCACTCAATCCCGCCGCCAGCACACCAGTCACAGAGAAATCGGAATTGAACTTAGTTGTGGTTAAAGCGGACAACACACCTACACCGGATAGGGCAGGCACCGAACTGGTGGTCAATCCGGCAGACAACAACCCGAGAGAACTTAACGCCATTTCAATGTCGATCTGCGGGATGAAAAACCAGCCTTGGCCGGCAACCGTCGAGGAAGCCGAATCGGTGTTAAACCAGCCAGCGCCTGCCACCGTTTCCATTGGGGAGTCAGATGCAGACCACGCCACGCGATCCCCCTTACGGTATTAAGTTTCGGGCAACTCGTTCACTGCCGTCGCCACCATCGCCGCAATAGGTTCAGGAAGCATGGACATCACCGACTCTTGAACTGCAACAGGATCGGGAGTCGGATTGACCGCCGGCTGCTCGACGCCCACCGTGTCAACCACCGTGTAACCCAAATTTATTAGGGCTTCATCGTGGCTCGTACCGTCAGCGAATCGTGCGATAGGTTCCATGCTGATCGGGCCGGCCGTTTCATCGGCATAAAAAACGTCCGTACCTTTAGCGGTAAAGAAGTTGGCGACAACCACCACTAGGTAGCCGCCGTCAACTTGATAGTGACGTGCCACCGGAATCCAATGCGCCACATCAGAATCCATTCTTATCGCGTCGGGCATCACGTACTCGCAGTCTTATAGATGATGAGAATTACTCCTTGCCCTCCGTTGCCTCCTGGGCCACCAGTACCGGGGCCAATTCCGGTGGCATTTGTTGAGCCGCCGCCGCCGCCGCCACCACCGCTGGGAACACCACCTGAGCCGCCAGCGCCACCCGTAGTAACACCGTAATAACTTGACAGCAGACCGCCGCCGCCGCCACCACCAGAACCTCCGGTGTAGCACAAACCAAAAGTAAGACCGTTGCTACCGGAACCGCCAGGATTACCGGAACTGAAACTGCCTGACCTAGAAGCGCCGCCCGATCCCCCAGCAACCCCAACGATTGTGGTTGCCGCCGTAACACCAGAAGCATTGGTGGCTCCACCATTGCCGCCGGCCGTTGCGCTAGCACCAGTAGGCAAAAGCCCGAGCGGAGTCGCAACGTAACCCTTGAACGCCGACGAAGTAGAAACAAAGCTGCCGAAGGACGTGTCTTGACCGCCAACCGAAGTACCCATTCCGACAGTGCAGGCAACACTTGAACCAGCGGTTAAAACGGAAGGGTCTAATTGCTGAGAGATGAAACCGCCGGCAACCCCGCCGGAACCACCAGCCTGCGGTGAAGAAGTTCCTCCGCTGCCCTGCGATCCCTTACCGCCGCCACCAAACAAAGCCACATAAATCTCTGAAATATCGGCAGGAACAACCCAAGGGACACTCGACGAGATGGTGACCACTTGATAGCCCTGAATCAAAGACGTTTGCAGATTAGTGGAAAAAGACTTCACCGTATTCAGATTTGACTTCACCGAACTAAGAACATTGCCGGTGTCGGTGCCACCATTAACACCTTGATGGATACCGTCAATTGCGCCTTGAAGATCATCAATGATGGAGCCGGTGGTTGTTCCTAAGCCAGAAACCAACACACCGTCCAAGATGCCGGTCTTGAATGCTGTCAGATCGTCCCACCACACCGTGCCGGCCGTGACCGAAGCATTCACCGACAACTTGAGTCGAATGTTATCGACGGTTGCCGAAACATAGGATGTTACCGAAGGGGAAGTCCCGCCAGTAAAAGTCACCGCAGGAGTCATAGCGGTTTGACCGCCAGACACCGAAGTTGAAAAAGTCACTCGATACACATTGCTGGTTAGCGTCACCGAAACATTGCCGGGGCCGACAGAGCTAAGAGCTTCTAAAGCCGATTGGACAGCCCCAGCAGTTGCGTTGTAGGCAATCGGTGCCGTAGTCGCCCCGTTGAATTTCAGTGTGAACGAGCCGCCCGTAGGGGAACCGTTGACGATCACTGACTGCACGCAGGGAACTGTGTACGTTCCCGCCAGGTTCACCCAGCCACCCGACGCCGCCGGGTTATTCACCGAACCTAAAACGGTTGTGCCAACCAACGTCGAACCTAGATAGGTTGATACCGAAACGGAAAACGCTGCGCCTGTCGCGGAAACACCAGACCACTTAACCCAGCCGCCCAAAGTGAAAGACTGGCCGGCATACGCATCAATCGAATTAGAGAACAACGCTTGAGCAGAGCCGTTGCCAGTGGCCTTCGCCGAACCGACGCCCGTCCTGCCCACCGTGCCATCCCAGGCGTAGCTGCTCAAATAATCCAAGTTCGCGGCATTATCGAACCCTCCCCCGACGAGAAGGTTGGCCGTCGAGTCAGCCGCCGCGATATGGGACACCGGAATAATTGGAAGTCGGCTCTGCGGAACCAAATCGGTGATTCCTCTAGTGGCATCGCGGCGCGTACCCCTGGCGGCATCAGCGACATCGCTGACCCTAGTGTTCGTTGAAACCGTGGTAGTGGGAAGGTTAGGTTTCCACGTCAATGCGCTATGCACATCGTTAAGGAACCCGCCCCACCAGTTCTCCAAGTTTGTCAAAGCCCCGTTGACAGCACCCTCGGGAATAATCCCGAAAGTAATGATATGAACAACTTTACTGACAATAGCGTTTAGAAGATTCGTACCCCACTGCTGAAACTTTTGAGTTTCATACGGTGTGAGAGTTTGAGCCTTTTGCTGCGAAAGTGGAACTTTATGGATACTCGGGTCTGGGGTTATCGGAGAAGTCACCCGACACCTCCTTTATGACCAAGAAATTGTTGGCGAAGTTCCACCCGTGAATGATGTTGTAGCGGTGAATCCGGTAGTCGCCAAGTTGCTAGACAGAGTTATCGTGTAGTTGTAGTACGGCGAGCTTGTTGACGATGATGTGACGGTCACGTTGCCAGTGCCAACAGAAGTTAAAGCCTCAATCTTGGAGCGAACGGTAGCTGGCGGGTCAGTCAGGTTAATGGCTGTGGTGGTGTAACCGCCATAAGTTAGAGTGAATGTACCGCCCGTAGGACTTCCATTGATCGTCAGCGTGAGCGGCTTCGCATACACAGCCGGAATCGGATTGACCTTCACCGTGAAATTCACATTGGTGTTGGTGATTGACCAGTTGTCGTAGCCGCCGTTGTTCTTCGCCACCAAATACAACGTGCAAGCCTGACCGGCATACACCCGGCCATAGGCTGCGGTGGAGCTAATCGTCCCACCAAACGCGCGCTGCAATGAAACTAAAGAACCGTTGCCCACCACGCCGGGGCCGATACCGACCGTATCGCCGCTCACCGTGCTGTTCAGCAAGGCATACAATTCGACCTTCGTTGACGCTCCGCTTGTCGGATTGACGAGAGCGAAGCCGTCTACGTCGGGTCGCCAATCGAATGGCTGCGCCGGAATCTGCAACGTCGCCAACGTCGCCTGGTTGCTGTTCCCCGAATAGGATGAGTAGGTAGTTGGCGCATAAATGTCGCCGGCCAACGTCGGGCTAATCAGCCACTTCGACTGCACACTGTTGTATGCAATCGTGTAACCGTTAGACAAGGTTCCGGTCACGTCCGACGCTGACGTAATCGTTGTCGAGCCAGTGTCGCCCTTCTCGCCTTTATTGATATACAACACTAGGTCATACTCCGAAGCTACGCCAGGACCGCCATCCGAAACCTTGCTGAACGTCGAGGCCGAAGGAGTTTGACCAGCCGTCACCTGATTCACCGTAATATTACGCAGCTTGGGCGGTAACCCCGGCGTGCCATTCACCAAAGCCGGCAAATTCGACACCCCGATGTCCGGTGTCAACGTCAAAGTGGCGACACCTGTGGTGCCCACATCGCTGGAATCGGTGAAATTCACCTGACCAGTCCACACAATTCCTGCCAAAGTAATCCCCTACCTAGTTAGCACTCAAAGTAATAATCTGGATCGCTTCCTCAAAATGCACCAGATTTCGCTGAATTTTTACAATCGGATTATCGTGCCGCTTACCGTCACCAATAACACACTTCACCTTCGCGCGAGAATTACGATCATCAACAAAACTGATCTTCTCCACATACTCAGTGAACAACATACCGTCGATAGCGAAAGACGCCATCGAACCAACAAACAAATCCCTCCCCAGCGCATAAGGGAAGCCATTATCAAACGATAAAGTTACAGCGTGAAAACCGCGCGTATCCCACATCGCGCCAGCCAAAGCAAACCATTCATCCAGCGTATACGCCGACGCCCCGGTCTGCACAAAATATTCAGGCCAACCATACGGGCCGAGCTTCTTACGGCGCTCAAAATTCTCAGTCTGAGAAAACGCTAAAATAACATCGTCCAGCGTCCCATTAAGCAAATCCGATGGAACACCAGTAATTCCGATAGCAATGGATATAGCGTCAATCGCCCACTCGAAAGTTGCATTAATCAAATCGTTAAGCCATTTTGGCGACTTACCGCCACCAATCACCGTGTGCGCTAACGGATGATTGCCAAACAAATGAAACTCAGTGATACCGCTACGAGGATGATCCTGAAACAACACCCACGGCTTCACAAAGTTAAGACCAAAAATAGGTGCAATGTTCAAACCCTCGGGAGCATACTCATTTTTTGGATTCAAGAAAGGCTTTAACGTATCCCCAAAAGTACCTAAAATGTCAACAAAGTTCGACAAAATACCGTCGAGGAACGTGCCAGTCGGCCCCACAAGACCGCTTCGATCCTTTACATCAACCACAATTGTTGGAGTTTTTAATTGGGCACGCAAACCGGCTGGCTGAGGATCACCAGGAAGCCACAAATCGGCAGACAAAACCAAACCGTTGTCTTTAAGAACCTGCTCAACAATAGTTGAAATCTTATCCATGCGACCGTTGAAAGAAACAAATTTTGAGGTATCCAAAAGAGGATTCGTTGGGACCACCACGATAGGGTACTTCAGCATGTCCAGCAGATGGCCGTCACTCATCAAATAGGTGCCGGCCCAAGATTGCGGATCAAAATTGTACGACAACAAATTATTGACAAATTCCCATATGCCGGATTGCAACCTGAAACTTTGCTCGCTAATCACAGTTTTGATACAGGTAATTGCGGGACCAATAAACAAGGCTCGCGTCGGATATTGAAATTGAAGCGGCAGCCGAAAATTAGGCCAAACCATAATCTTAGAAAACCAAGCAAAATCGCCCATACATTGCACCGTCACGGTACGAACGTCATTAACCATCGCATAGTCAAAGTTATCTACTCTGCCAGACCATCGCATCGTCCCAATCTGAATAGTGATTGGGACAACAGTTTCATGGCATTGCATAATTAATGCCACAGCAGGATCGGTAGACTTCAGCACAATCGTAGCCGCATCAATTGCGTTACGGGTAAAATCTGCGGACACAGAAATGTGATCATTGATTTCCGCAATGGGATCATATCTATTGCTATATACGGTTATGACAACTTCTGGAATCTCGGCGTGATCCAAAACTTGATGGACTACCGGAGAAGTTGCCGCCATGTAATCACTGAAATGTAGATTACTGTCCAGGGCGGTCTGTTCTTCAGTGGTAAGTTTAGCTTTCCCCGACGAAGAGTTTTCCATTCAGCGTCCCCTCAATCATGTCTTACATCGGCCATGTTCTTCTCGGAGTGACAGCCGCGACGATCTTAGAATCGGCATTACCATCAACTATGGTCACCGTGATTTTTTGAACCAAAGCGTAAGAATCGTTGTCCTTAGCGGGAAGGGATTTAGTAAACCTCCCGTTTAGCAAAGAGTAAAGCGGACCCTGCGGCGGCAAAATACCGAACAGTGACTCAAAGTTTTCAAGCAGGGGGGGAACATTATTGTTTGTTGCAAAGTCAATGACACCCTTGATTAGACTTTGGAACTTGGTTAGATTGTTGCTGGGAATGGCTAATGGAACAATCGTGCCGTCCACCACTTTTTGGTTCAAAGACGTTTTTGATAGGTCAGTGACGCCGCGAAGTCTCGGCAGGGTTGTCAACATGACAAGCTGGTTTTCCAGCAACGGGCCGAAGGTGACTGGCTTACCGTTTGGCCCGTCACCGATGGTGAAGGTGCCAGGTCCGTAGAGCAGATACCTCGGCCATGCCTCAACGTCGCCGCGATTAAGCAAAGAAACTGTTCCGCTTTGTGTCACCGTGAGGTTGTCGCCGGCCGACCACTCATGGATGTCGGGCGGCGCAACCTGGGTGGCTTTGCTCAGATTTAATGGCGAGAAAGATTGGGCAGGGCCGGCAGCCATTCCGAAACCCCAGCCCCGGCTAGTGTTTGCGATCTGAGAGCTAGTTCCAATCTCGTCGCAATCAACCACAGTGAAACCGTCGCCGCGCTGAATCTTGAAATTACGGGCACCGCTAGTTGTGCCACACAACAACGTCCACTTTTCATTCCACAACGGGCCAACAAGTAAAGGCCGACGATGCATCACAGTTTCGGTAGGATTCACGCCGGAAGCTCCGTTAGTGAACCGAGAAAGAATAACCTCATCAATCAGGCCATTACCGCCGATGCGTGCGCGTATACCGTTACCGAATGAATCCATCCGGCCCCAAATATCAATGTAGACGCCGCCCCAAAAATCGAAAGCTACAGGCGCATTGAAAGCTACCGAAATCATTTGATAGTCTGTCGATGAACCCGTAGCGTAACGATTGACAACCTCGCGAGCGGTAACCCCGTTGCTCGTCCAATGGGCGTTACCCGAACCGTCCAACCCGCAATAACCCATCACCGTGGATGTGTTTTGCGATCTGTTTCCATTAACGTCTTTGTAGTAATACGTTTGCGTCCAGTTAGAACCCAGGCTGGACACGTTAGCGGAACCGCTGAACGAGTCAATGGAGTTTTTGAGATTCATTTTGAATGAGGAAACAGAGTCGAAAGATTCCCAAAAAGAATCATCGTTACGGGCAGCCCATGTGAATTGCTGACCGCCGTAATTTTCATGCGAGTAGGTGATCGGATCGCCAAAGTTTTTCATTTGTCGAACGCGCGCCCACCATTCGCCATTCTCTGGCGTGAAGACACTCAGCCGGCCCTGAACTTTCGGATTCCATGCGCCCTGCCATGAGCGCAGTGCTGCGCGTATGTCAGCAGCCGCCAAACCCGAAGCCTCAAGAACCATGTCGATCTCGCCGGGTTCGTAAAGCGTGTCAGTCCAAGTAGTGCCGTCTTGCCGAGCGCCCTGATTGTCGAGGTGTCGGAACGGTGGAGTTAAACCCGTAATGTGCTGCAAAACGACACCCGTCTGCGCCCCAGGAGTAGCAGCTAACGGGCCGGCCAAATAGAATTTTGTTCCGTTGGGGCCGACATAGGTGATGTGTGGTGCCCGATTCTCAATAGCTAGATTCTTTCCCAGCGTGGAGATCGTACCGGAAGGATAGGAAACATTGACAGCGTAGTACTGCCACACCACTGTCCCGTCTTTGATAGACGGACCAGTTCCCATAGGGCCGACAGCGAAACCTGAAGTTCCCGCCGTAATGCACACATACAGGTTTCCGTTATTGGAGCAGAACGAACCTAAAGTCCATGCGGTCGAACCTGACCAAGGAGTAATGACTTGCCCACGCAGGGAATACGTTACCGCCACCCGAACCTCAATTCCGTTTAGATACCAAAGGTGGGCCTACACGTTAGGTAGGCCCACCTTCAACGGCGCAATTAGCGACCGTTAGGCGCAGCCGCCATCAACTGGCGCGAAATGTCTTTTCCAACCGATTGGCCGTCAGCCTGATGGTTGTTCATGTTTTCGATATGCACTAGCGGCGCAGCGCCCTGTTGTGCATTCATCTTGTTATCTTGCGGCTTGTCCTTGTTTTCCTCCGGTTTCAATGGTGGTGCCGTAGCGCCAGCACTGTTAGCCGAAACTGGATGTGCCCCGGCGAAGCCGCCAGCGATCTTGCCTAGCAGCGACTTACCTGGATCGGCAATTGGAGAACCACTCAACCCGAAAGTTTCCAGCAAGCCATCGACGGCGATACCAGCTACTTGGCCGGCGAACCCAACCGCCCGATTCAACTCTTGAGTTGCAATGTCGGCTGCCTTACCCGCCGCCATACCAAGAGCAGGACCGCCGGCAGCAGTTCCAGCCGCTGTCGCGCCAGCTTGGGCCGCAGTAGAAATCAAATTTTCGGCAGTTCCTAAAATGCCACCGGAGATACTGAAACCTGAACCAGAACCACCCGTCATCTGTTTTGACGAATCCTTCGCCGGTCCACCGGCACCTGAGCCGTAAGACACAGGAGCAGGAGCCATCCCGCCGCCGACACCGCGAGTAGCGGCACCGCCGCCAACAACAGCATTGCTGCCGAGCGCATTGCCGCCACGCCCACCCCGAGCGCCAGGGCGACTGCCAGAACCGGCAGCGTTGACGCCAGGAGCGGGAGAAGCAGGAGCAAAAGCGGCGCGCAACGAATTGGCTTGAGCTTGCTTATAGGCGTTCATCGTGGCCGGATCGGAACCCATTGGTGGTGCAATACCAGGATTCTTCAAACCAGAAGTATCAGGCGGTTTGGACTTACTGTCCCGCATACCCGCATACGGAGCATCTCCAATGACAGGACCGGGCTTATCGAACATGCCGCCGCCACCAACCGCAGCGGTAGACCTACTGTTCAACTGGTCCGGTGAAACGGCCGGCAACGTGCCAGGGAAACTCCCGCCGCCGCCAACCGTCGCAGTAGACCTACTGTTCAATTGGCCCGGTGGAACATTAGGCAACGTGCCCACACTTGGCGAGTCATGCAACTTGTCCAACGAGCTACGAGACATCGGTGGCGTATCACGCACCGTGCCACCCGTGTCCTTGGGAGCAATATCGGGAGTGGCACCGCCACCACCGTTACGCTTAAACACCGGACTCAAGCCGCCGCCGCCACCAATGAAGTCAGACAACGGAGTCAAACCCTCAACAGCGTCCTTGAAGTAAGAGTTACTTCCCTGCGCGGCAGACTTTGCAGCCGCCGGCAAATTACCCAACTTCTCTCGCGTCTGATCAATCTGATTCAACGTCGATTGAATCGTGGACTGCTTCGTCTTAGGTGAGCTTGTCTGCTCCGCAAGTTTCTCATTCAGCACTTGCAGCTTGTCACTCAGAGTGCCAGCTTTAGTGGTTTGAGAATCAAGAGCTTTATCCCTACGGGCGTCAGCCGATTGCACAGACTCAAGGGCAGACTTGTAAGCATTCAAAGCCTTAATCCCCTGCGGGGAATCCTGCCCATACTTACCGACCTGCTTCTCAGCCGTAGCCTTCGCGGTCTGCGCGCGCATCACCGCCTTGTCAAACGGAATGTCAGCAGTATCCGGCAGATCGCCAATCATGGAATCGACATCGACGGCGCTACCGCCGCCACCCATGATGCCGCCCATAGCGCCGCGACTGTTACGGGCGACAGCCATCCTTCCAATCGGATTGCCCAGCGCGGCGTTCGCCAACATCATCGTCGCGAACTTCGCAATATTTTGCAGAGTGAAACCGCCCGACAGTTGCGACATCGGGTCATAGCTCATGCCGATACCCTGATCACCGGAACCGCCCGAGCCACCCGATCCACCTGAGCCACTAGAGCCGCCTAAGCCGCCCGTAGACCCGTCACTGGAGTATGGGCTACCAGATGTATCAGAATTGCCGCCAGCAGACGTAGGAGCGCCCTGAAAGCCAGCAATCGGCAGATACATGTGGTGATCGAACTGACCCGATTCTGCGCCGGCCGCACCAGGGCCAAGCAGGAATCCGTGACCGCCACCCATCTCCGCATGCACACCATCCGGCAGCGTGACGGCCATATGGCCGTCCTGCGTATTCGGGCCACGGTTGTACCAACCCACATTGATCGCGCCAGCGCCCTTGTAACCGTTGCGGAAGCCGTGAGCCGCCAGCCACGGGCCGGCAGTCCGCGTAGTCATCCTCGACGCAAGCGGAGCCTGACCCATCGCCACGTTAATGATCTGCGAGGCAATCCCCGAACAATCATCACCCGAAGCGTTGTTGTACCTGCCTCCTTGGAACTGTGAAAGCCACTGCGACAACGTAGACATGTTTCCGTAGCCGGGACTGCCGCCTGGAGCGCCACCATCCTCATAGCCCTGAATTTGTCCTCGGACACCAGCGCGCATCGCATACATGGCGGCATGACCGCCAGCAGCATCAACTTCCTCAGCGGTCCACACATGCTCGCCGGGAGCGCCCCACATCAAAACAGAATCTTTACCCTTAGAGCCAGGGCCAACAATGGGACCGCCATCGGCATGCGCCGCCGTACCGCCACCCGTAGCCTGAGCCGCATTACGGCCCTTGTTTGTTTCACCACCGGGCGTATTGATCAGCGCAGCCGCAGCAGTCGCCGGAATACCAACCTCTGGGCCAAGCAACCATGAAGCACCCGCCGCCATATTGACAGCGTTGTCGGCCCTGCTCCCATCACTGGGAAGAATCTCCGGTACAACCATTAAGCCAGCCAACCCGGCAAGCCCTTTACCGCCGGCCAACAGACCGCCGAGAGCGCCGTTAGCCGTGACCGCAGCAGCGCCAACCTCGCGCTCCGCAATAACCTCTTTCGCGGCAGCAGCCTCAACACCCACCGCGCCAACAGCAGCCGCCTCAGCGCGCCCAGCACCAACAGCGACATTCGTTGTGTTCGCCGCCACCGTCACTGTCTCTTGAGCCACAGCCTGCTTCTCAGCAGCAGCAACTACAGCAACAGTGCCCTTGCCAGAAGCAACCTCAGCATTAACGGCAACCTTGTCCTGGGCAGCCATCTGCTTAGTCGCAGACCCCTCCGCAGCCACAGCAGACTCATTCGCAGACGTAACCGCCGCAGTGGTCATCTTGCTATAAGCAATCTCGGAGCTATACCAAATATCTTTGAATGTCTTATTGGCGACACTCAACACCTTGCCGAAGCCGACACCCATAGCAGCAAAGATCGGGTCCAACACAAGCGCGGCCTTCATCAGCACCCAGCGTGCCGACAAAATCTCGACAGCTTTAATGACAACATTCAACAAAGTCTCATGCCTACCAAGGAAACCGGCGATAGCGCCAAGAACATCCATAGCATTCTTAGCAACTGGCAGAAACGTAGTGCCAATCTCAACCGTCAAAGAATGCCAAGCACCCTTAGCGGCATCCAACTTAAACTGATAAGTGTCTTTTACGTCACCAAAGTCATGGACATCGCCGTTGGCCTCCGCGCGAGCTTTCTTCGCCTCTTCATACAAAGCCATCGTCTTCTTGCTAGCCGCTTCGTCGCCAAACAACTGCGAGAAAACCAGCATGCCCTGATCAGTACCAGTGATTGACTTCATCACCTGACTCACCGTTTGAACAATGTCTTTGTTCTTATTCAGCGTGTCAGAGTAGCCCTCAACCTTCTTACGGGCCGAATCCCATTGCGCCAAAAGAGGATCAAGCTCCTTCTGAGCGTGCAAATCCTTCATCCCAGGATTGATACCGTTGTTCAACTGATCGGCATAATCCTTCGACGCGCCCGTCAAAAGATCGTACTTAACCTTCAAATCCTCAGTGGCCTGAGCGTTCTTATACATCGTGTCCATCACGATCAAGCCACTATCGTTAGCCTGAGCCGCGACACCAGCCGCAACCTTCTGCATCACCCCGAGCATGCCAAAGTTAGGGTCAGACAACTCGCGCGACAACTCGTCAGGTTTGAAACCCATCGCTCCAAGCATGTTGCGCTGCGGCCCGTTCGCATCAATCAGATGCAGCAGTGTGTTCCGCAGGTTCTGCGAAGCCTGATCCGCGCCAGTACCGTTCTGAGTCATCTGCGCCATCGCCACACCCACCTGAGCGATAGCCGTCGAAGCATCCAAGCCCTTATCGGCAATGACCTTCATCAAAGGCTCAAAGTTGTGCAGCGCACCCATGAACTGATCAATCGGAACCTTGCTAGCGCCGATAGCGAACTGCAACTGCGAAGCCACATCGGCGGCTTTCCCCGCCGGCACATGAAAGTCAACCATCGTTGTGGTCAAACCATCCATTGTGTCTTTCAGGTCTGCGCCTTCAACCTTCGCCAACTGTGCGGCAGCCTTCAAGATCACCAACTGATCTTTAGCGTCCTTGAACCCTGCCTTCGCCAAGATGTAGGCGGCGTTCTGCAACTCCTGGGCGCTGTAGCCGACCTGCGGGGCCAACTGCAACATGCCGTCGCCCAACGCTTTAATCTGATCGGCAGACTCCCCCGTCGCAACCTTGATTCGCGTCAACGATGCTTCATACTTGCCGGCGGCACCAACAGAACTCGCGGCAATCAAACCCAACGCGCCCGTGGCAATCATCCCGACATTGTTCATGCGAGTGCCGGCAACAACAGCCGTGTCAGCCATAGCGGTTTGCTTCGCCGCAACAGCGGCAGAAGCATCAGTGGCAGCGGCCTGGGCGAGAGCATAATCCTTGTTCAACCGCATGCCATTAGTGAGCGCGGCCTCATACCGTCTTTGCGCCGCAATCATGCGAGCAGAAGTGGCCTCGACGTTCTTGGCGCGAAGCTCATTGATACGAGCCTCAGCAATCTGATAATCGCCCGTAGCCTTCCGCATCTTCGCATACGAAGCGGAAGCGACACTCTCAGTCCGAATCAACTCGGCCTGCAAACCCTTTAAGCCAGCCTCAGCACCCGCACCGAAAGCCATGCTGCTCTCGACGCCGGCCTTCTTAAAAAGCGCCTGAACCTTAGTGACAATCGCCGCCGCAGCGGCCATATCGAAACGAGGCAAAATATCTAGAAAGATACCCTTGTCACTCATCGCTTTCCTCCTCGTTACTTACGCCCAAGTGCATCAAAATTTGTGCCCGAATCTGCTGCTTCTCTTCCGCATCCTCTTCGCGATCAGCGACCTGACTCGGAGACTCCACATACGTCATCTCAAGTTTTTGGCCCTGCAAAGACGCCTGATCGACACGCAACGAACGCAACTCATTCACTGTCGCCGCACGCAAATACTCCTCGACAGACCAATCCCCATCGCGAACCGAAGAAGCGAAAGCCGAATCATCCGGCAACGCAGACACCAACACCAGCAGCCGGCGCGAAGACATCCGACCTTGGTGCCAATCATTCAAATCAATTCCCCGAAACAGCAGATCGGCCTCAATCGCGCAAGCAAACTCTCTTAGGAGAAGAATGGCTTCTCGTCTTTTGGGTCAGCCTCAACCTGCTTCTTATGCTCCGCAACCATCCACTGCCACGCCAACGTCACATCGTTGGAATGACCGCCATGCGCCAGAAACTCGACGTGCGCCTCGTCGCCCAAGATTGCGCGAGCCGAACGAGTCGAAATCGGATCACAAATAACCCCATCGATCTGATGCGGGTCTTTGATACGGGTCAACGGCTCGCCGGCCGTATCCTTCAACTGATCCCCCGTATCGGGATCAATGACAGGTTCGCGATCCAAGCCGTCGCCGCGCTGGAACTTCTCAATCCGCTCCTGGGTGTCATCATCGACAAGCATCGGATGCGGAATCTCCGCAACGAAACCGTCCTCGCACTCAAGCAGAATGGAAGATACCTGCGACATAGCTTCAATAGCCTGATCGCGGAATTCTTCAAGTTTGAAACGCTTCTGGTTTGCGCGCCGCGCAGCCCTGTTAGCCATAATGTTCCCCTATATGGTGTGTGTGTTTGTGTAGTGATGCCGGGTGAATCTCGGCGCAGACCCACTATCTGATCTGCGCCGAGAACACCGCGTGTTCCTCTTAGGCGACGAAAGTTGCCGAAGAGGACGACAGCGAAGCGACCGAAGTTGAACCATTCGTACCTGTAGCGAAAACCTGAACCAGCTTCGCGCCAGCCGCAACACCAATAACCTTGATGGTGACAGTGCCGGTAGTGGTTTGATAGCCAACCGTGTTGAACGAAGTGTCCAACGTGGCGTTAACCCAGGTGACACCCGAATCGGCTGATGTCTTGACCGCATAGGTGTACGGGCTGATGCCGTAAGCCGGCTCCGCGAGCGTGATCGTTGCCTTACCGCCAGTAGTCAAAGCAGAAACCACCGGGGCGGTCTGGCTTGCAGACCAAGCAGTAGAACCAGAAACCCACAGCGGCCCACCACGCAACGTCTTGGACGCGAACCCAGAAGCCGGATCAGGATGAACCTCGTAGGTCAATTCCAAAGAATCCAGACTCTTCGCAGCGAACGTGCGCTTGCCGACCTTCTGCAAAGCCACACGCGGACGAACCTCAGCGATATATTCCGCGTTGCTCATCGCACCATCAACACCGATCACAACCATCTGACGGTAAACAATGTCAGTGGTGATCGGCTTAGTCGATGCGTAGCTTGTCGAGCCAGGAGCAGTCAAGCCCGACAGCGGAAGGTTGTTCCGAAGAACATCCGCAATCGGCTTCGACTCAGCCAGCGAGAACATGATTTCCTCATCGTCCTCGGTGATGTCCGAACGCTGCGCCCGACGAGACTGCCAAATTTTGGTCTGCTCAGTCGCAAACTTGGGATTGAACTCCACGCCACTCTCAGTGAGCGACCCAAGCTCATACCACTGACCGCCAGCGAAGCTGGAACTCAGCAGAGTGGTCTTGAGGTTGCCGTCCGTATCAAACGGAGTGAAAGAAGCAAGGCTTGTAGAGCCGTCCGAATTCCAGTCGCGAACCAAAACGGAGCCATACAGCCACTTGCGGAGTCGGTTGGAGTCGCCCGTCCAGAGCGAAGTCCAAATCTGTCCTGCCATATTTAATTATCCTCTATTGAGTTGTTGTGAAAAGAAAGGTGTTTCAGGTGAGCCGCAAACCCAACTGGTAGCGGCCAACATAGCGTTTGATATTGGGATCGTTGTAGTCCACCCAGGTAGGGGTTTCAACAACTTCGATGTAGTCCACACCGACAGTGACGCCGCGAACTAGGACAGCCGACTTTGCGGTCAGCGCCTTCATCTTGGCGTGCATAGCGTCAGCAGCATCAGAAGCCAACTGGCGCGAGGTGTGGAAGCAGTGAACCGACAGAGTCGGATAATCCGAAATTCTGTCATCACCACCAGACAAGCGATTGACGAGATAGAACGGGAAGGGAGGATCGTTTGGCATCTCGGTGCGAACATTCGTCAATGACTGTTTCAGATAGGCAATGACGAACTCTTCCGAATGCGGGGCCACACCTTTCAAGGTGCTAATCGGCGTAGACAACGTCTACGTCACCTCCCCCACCAAAGTGATCTAGGGTGTGCTGCCGTGGAGCGAACTCGGGCATCCCGCCGGCCATATGCGGAGGAGGCCAACCACTCATGTGAGGAGCGGCACCGTACTCAATCCAATGCGCCTTGTAGTCGCGCGCCCACACACGGGCCTTCATAAAGCCGCCGCGTGTACGCAGATAGTAGATACGGATACTGTTGGCGTAGTCGCCAGGTTCCTCCACATACCCCGACTTCAACGTGTGAACTCGGGACCACGGGTGAGGCAAATCATTCCAGTAACTAACCCAATAGTCCTGAACCTCATTAGCCTTTTCGATCAAGCCAGCACGCACCACCGTCGAGGCGGCAATCGCCTTATCGATCTCAGCTTTACCCAGCACGTTATAGACGATCTGACTAGCCAAAGACATCAGCCATGCTCCTCCTTCGCAATCACCGTGACATGATCAACCATGCCGCGATTACGATGAACCTTCACGCCGACCACCCGCATACGAGTGTTATCCCACAAGATGAAATCCTCAGCCTCGCAAGCCAAAGCAGCGCCGGCCGGCGGCGAGATCACCCGGTGAGTCGCATCACTGTAAGTGGTTTGACTCACCTGATCATGCACACTCATCGGCTGAACCCAACAGTTCGGCATATCGAACTCTTGCTCATCGATGATCGGATTACCCTGCCGGTCAAAATCTCCAGTGGGAACCGCTTTAAGGAACGTGACAGTGTCCGCGCCCCGCTTCACGACACACCCACATCACAGTAACGATCCAAGATCGCCTTATCGTGATGCGAGAACACCAAGCCGTAAGAGCCGCTGTAACGCGCCTCGACCTCACCCACACGGGCATTCATCGTCAAGGTGGGATTGTCCAAGTACTGCTGCGCCAACCGAATGCACACGTCCCTCAACGGCTGTGGTGCAGCCGTATACCCGTGATCGTAAGTGACCCGCAGCGAGCCTGGAAGCCAAGGCCATGATGGGCCGGCATGCCAGCTAGTGCCGGGAAGGCCAGTGGTGTTGTACACCAAACCAGTCTCAGGGACGAACGCATAGTTAGTGATATCGGTCCACGCCATGCCGTAATTGTTTGAAGCAGGAAGCCACGCCGAGACATTGGTGATCTGCACAACCGGAAAATTAGGCAGCATCGCTTTACCCTCATGTGGATCAAGCACCGCCACATCACCAGTCACCAGATCAAACGTGCGACCCGTATAACCTTGGATCGCAGACGTGGCCCAATCAAGCGCCAACTCAACCTGATCGTCACCGTAATTGTTGTTTACGAAAACATCCAATGCCTCAGCGAGTCTCGTCATTTCGTTTCGACACCCTCAGTGCCCTCGGGCTTCGCAGCTTTGGGCCGGCGAACAACCTTCGCCTTCGTATCACCATCATCCTCAACAACGTCCTCTTCAACCTCATCCGGCGTCGGCGTAACACCGATACCAAAAACTTGAGCAAAGACACGCGGCTGAATGATCGACTGATGATACTCATCAATCACACTAATATTGGTTACCGTGTTGGTCACTAGGAACCACCTTTCCAACAGGGTCAGCCTTGGGGCCGACGTGACGCCGACCCCAAGACCGAAACCTTATTCATGGCTTTGGCTATTAGCCGTTCACCAACTGGATTAGCTCAAATGCGCTGGGACGGTACACAAGCAGACCCAGGCGCTCCTCGGCGCGGATCGTCACGTTGCCGTTGACGAAATCGGTGCCATTGGAGTTGGTCATCTGCATGGAGATACCTTCGCGGCGCGCGGCCTGAATGGTGCTGCTATCGAAGTAGCCCACCAAGATCGTGCCCTGCGGAACGGCCGGCGTGGTAACAACCGACACACCCCACAAAGACTGGCCGGCGTTCGCGGACTGACCGTAAGCCAGACCGAAGAACGAACCACCTTGATACTGACCGCTGGAATCTTTGGCAAGCCTAAGAATCTCAAAATCCCTCGGGTGCATCACAATTGCGTTAGGAGTGTTGAAAACAGACAACTGAATATCAACAAACGCATCGAAGATGCCTTCAGCGATAGCAGTGGCAGTCGGGTACACGCCAGTCGAAGCGCCAGTGATCTTGCGACCGTAAGTCAGCGAGGACACGTTAGCCTGAACAACACCAGCACCGTTAGTGCCCGTAGCCGGGAACTTCACGTTCGACACGGCGGTGATGGTCTGAGGCTTGGTGAAACCGCTCGACCGCTGAAGCAGACCGTTCACGCCGGGGTAACCGGAGCCGGCCAGCATCTGCACCTCTTCCTGCCGCTGAATGCCCTCAATCAGGCGACCCTGCAAGAACGAAAACAGTTGCGGTGCGTCCTTGATAGCTTCGTCGCTCAAAACCGCTGCGTTCGCGATCTTCCCCACTTGCTCATACACCCTGGAGAAAGTCTCACTGGAGAACGGGTACAGGGCAGACTCAGCAACAGCACCGGAGTTCATCACCGCAGCAGACTCAGTCAGGTAAGACAGATCAGGAGTGGTGACCGGGATTGAAGAAATCAAATCGGCAATGCCGATCTTGAAGAACAACTGCTCCACAATTCCAGGCAGGAAGGTCGGCAGGATACCGGGACCGAAAGCTCCCGTCAGGAACGGGTTCTGACCAACAGCAGACGGGCCGGTGGTGCCATACAGACCCTCACCCATAATGTTGTTAGCGGAAGTCGAATCCTTCACATCGACACTGAAGTTCAGGTCGAACTGGCTCTTGGGCTTGCTGAAATCATCCAGCGCCTTAACAGCCTTGCGGTACTCAGGATGAGTCAGCATGCTAGCGGCAAGCTGCTTCTTGATCTGGCCCAGGTTCCGAACCTCCATCTGCGGAAGCTCAATCACCTCGCCGTCAATCTCACGGGTGTCGCCAGTCGGCCCCATCTTCGCGGCCAACTCGCTGGCACGCTCCGAATTCTTGACCTCAACCATGTGCGAATCCCACTCGCCCTGAATCTTGTCAAGAGCCTCAGACTTCTGTGACGCCGAGAGATCATCCCGAGCATCAATATCTTTGATGGACTGCGCGATTTCACGCCCACGCGCAGTCAACTGTGCCGTATTCGGCATAATAACTTTTCCTTCTATTTAGGTTGTTAGAAAAGGATTCAGTTCTCAGAGGCGAGAACAGAATCAGCGAGGACACTCATCGCCATCAGGCGTGCCCTCTGTGCCACGGCATCAGCGGCATCATCGGCGGCATCCAAGACGGGTGCAGAAACCTCAACAGGCTCTACAGCGGCCTCTTCAACGGGCGACTCAACGGGTGACACATCGGGTGGCGTGGTCTGAAAAAACGAATCCAAGGCAGCCTTGAACTCATCAATAGTGATATCGCCGGGGATCGCTTTAGCATCCACCGACTTCATGGCGGCTTCCTCAGCGGCTTCCTCAGCAGGATCATCCATAGCGCAACATCCAGCGCCAAGATGACAAGCAGCATCATGGATCGCCTGAATCAGCGAAGCATCGCCGCCGGCCTTAGTAGTGACAAGAGCAGCCATCTTAGAAGCGGCGTCACACTTTCGGCATGAACCAGGAGCGCACGGCGTAGTACCGGGCACCCGCTCGTAACCATCCCAACACTGACAATCTTTGATTGCCGCCGTCTTGGACGACAAAATCATGGCGTCACGGTTAGACGGGATCGCCACAATGCCCACATTCAGTAGCTCGCGGCGAGGCTCACCCGACTTCTTCGACTTATCAGTCAGAAACGCGACAGACACCGTGCGAACATGTCCCTCGCGGATCAGCGTGCGAGTCTCCTGGGCCTGCGCCGTAGAAGCGAAACGGGCCTCAATCATCAACTGGCCGTCCTCGCTGAAATACGGGCGAGCAGAACCCACCGTGCCACGCACACTCATCTCATGGTCAATATCAATCGTGATGTGATCCGGCAGCGGAGTGATCCACTCGCCGCTCTCCAGCTTGTCGCCATCACGATCCAACGAAGGAGTGGAAGCCACCGCGACGAAACCGCCATACGGAAACTCTTCACTCTCTTCAATGTCGGACTCAACGGTAGCGACTACCTGCTTGAGTTCAATGTTCATTACATAGCCTTCCTGGCATGCTCACCGAGCGCCATCTCCACAGCACTCAAGATGTCGATCAATTCCTGCGCGTCACTAGCCTTATCGGCCAAACTCAACGCGAACCGTTTAATTTCGTCTTGCGAACGTCCTCGACCAAGTTCACCCTTAATCGCCCGTAAATGCTTCGACGGCGCAACCGCAGCCAAAGCCCTCGGCGGCTTCACCGCAGGGATCATCGTCGGAGGACTATTATCGTGAGAAGCGACCGGAGTAGCCGGCGGCACAACCGCCACATGATCCGGCGTTTCACCCGAAACCTGACCAGCCAACGTGATCCTCTCAGACGGCTTACCCAACTCCTGCAACGCAGAGTTAGCGAACAAGCTATCGGCCAAAGGATTATCCGACCGATTCAAACCCATGAAATCGCGGCCCTCATTAGGCGTCATCACGCCAGAGTTAACAGCCTTCTGCACAGTCTCACCGCGCTTCTCAGGATCGCCGCGCAGCACCTCATCAAGAGCGAAACGCATCTCGTTCTTACGCCGCCAATACGAACCCACATGCTTGTTAAACACCGACTCCACAAACTGGAGAGGCCCACTCATGCTGTCTCTGTAAAACCCTCGGATCTGCTCGCTGACATTGGAGTAGGTGGCATGATCCAAAATGCCCACCAGAGTCGGCGCAATATCGAAAACACCACACACCTCCACCTGATTCAGCTTCCGGCCCTCAATGAACTGCATATCCGTAGCCGTCAACTGGAACTGAGTAGCCGACACCCCATCCTCAAGGACAAGGGTCTTACCCGCGTTCCCCGAACCCTGGTGAGCTTGATTGAACGCCTCAATCAGACGTTTACGGCCATCCGGCCCCAGCTTCTTCTCCGTAGACATCACAATGTTTGGCCGACCAGAATTCGCCCACATCGACGCAGTAGCGTTGCGACTGGAATCCTCCGAATACAACGTCGAACGCAAAGATTCCAAACGCGACAGGCCGCGCTCAAGTTTACGAGGATTGAACAACTTAAACGGAACAACATCCTCTTGCTGAAACCGCACAAGCTCAGTGCCGATACCGCTGCCGGCCTGGAAGAAATACTCGTACTTGCCGTCCTGCGGATTACGTTTCACCGCCACCCGCGTCGGATGCATCGGCATCATCGACACCGGCATCCCATTGCCGTCCTTGACCAACGCTAGGTAAGTCTCGCCGTAAATGTCGATAGTGGTCTGAATCCACTGCCAAAAACTGTAGTTGTCCATGTACTCGCACGGGTCCGCAACCAACCGCGAATACTGCGAACGGGAATCCATCTTGCGAGTATCACCGTCAATGTCCCACACCTGGACAGGCAGCCGAGCAACAGCGTTCGCACGCTTATCGATCACAGTCCGAACCCAAGGCTGCTGAGAATAAATCTCCCCATACAGGGCGAACTTTTTCTCCAACTCCAAACCGAGAGTCTCAGGGTAGTAGTATGCACTTGAAATCTGTGGGGCCAACTCCGCAAGAGCCTGCGGCGCAACCGAAATGCCGTTAGTTAGCAGCATCAGTCACCAACACCTGTAGATAGGCAATGTTGTCCCGTCCAATCAGTAAATGGCCGGCGGCAGACTCGCCGCTCGACACCACCACTACATCCGTAAACGCAAGATTCGCATCGGCAACAGCGGTCAACACGCCAGTAAAAGCGGGGCCAGTAGTGGGAGTTACATGCAACTTCCTACCCACATAGCCCTTCAATAAGTCCTTTTTACGCATGAGCCTTCCTTAGAGGATCAGAATGTCCTCGGTTTCGTAAACCGACTCAAGGTCGCTACCGCGAGTAACCCAAGCATTCACGGCCATCACCGCAGAAGGCACGGCATCGATGCGCTTGGACGCAACATTGCGATCCGGTTTGTCCGGTCGAATCAAATTAGGGTCATAACTAGCCACCCTGGCCTCGCAAGAATCAAAACACCAGCGCGCCAAAGGATTACCGTGATGCAGGAACCTGCCGCCAACAACCATCTCAAAGATTCTGTGCATGCCATCCGACATATGCGAGAAATCATTCTTGTACGCAAAAATCTCACTTACATACGTCCGAGACTCAATCTCCTGAATCACCGGATCACTTGACCACTGGTCCGCGTCACCGCCCAAAAACACAAACCGTTGAGCGTCTTTAGCAATGTCGGCATACACCCGCTGGAAATCCAGTACGTCGCCCTCAGTGACCGTCAACCAGCCATCCTTGACGAACTGGGTGGCTTTCCCGTTAGTCAGCTTGTCGAGCTTCGCCACAGCCGCCTCGGGTGCCCAATGCCGCCACACCACATCAACTGAACCGTCGCCGTTGGGGAACAAGTAGCACAGAGAGGTCAAGTCCATACGGGCAGCCAAGTCCAAGCCGAACCAGCATTCGCGGCCAGCGAACGCATCCAAAGCATCACGGTTCGACTTAAAGATCGTGCCGGCCGACTGATCCCACAAATCCATACGCATCCACCGAACCGTCGAAACCTGCCACTGATTCAAACGGAACTGCCTAAAACCCATCTCGGCCAAAGGGTTGTTACGGGCCTCAAGAGCCTGTTCGCGCATTGCCTCAACGCGAAGGAAATCGCCCAAAGCAGGGTTCGCGTGTGACCAGTGACTCTCATCAAAAGGGTCTGCGTCCATAGGGGTATTTCGCAGGTACACAAAGGTGTGCGGTGAGCGCGCAGGATCGTCAGCGATCCGCTGCATCTCCTGGTGCATTTGGCCGGCGAAACCCTCCATATCGTTACCCGCAGTGGTGCAAGCAACCATCATCGGTTGTCGCCGCGCACCAGAACCCATACCAGTGCGAAGGGAATCCCACATCTCGCGGCCACGCCAAGCCAAGATTTCGTCGGCACCAACACCAGACGGGTTGGAACCCAAAGCACTTTGAGCATCAGCCGCAATCACCGAATAAAAAGAATTGGTCTTAGTGTCATAGATTCGCTTCTTATAGTCAGTAACCTTCAACCGTTTCGCTAGGGCCGGCGAGAACCGAACCATTTGCGCCGCCACATCAAACGCCAGCGAAGCCTGGTTACGATCACGGGCCACACCGTAAATCTCCGCAGATTCCTCATTGTCCGCAACAAGCAGATAAAGCATGATGCCAGCCAAAAGCTCACTCTTGCCATTCTTGCGAGCCAACTCTATCCAGCACACTTCAAAAGCCCGTTTGTATTCGTCAGACTCTTCAGACCACCGAACCGTGCCAAACAACGGGCGAATGATCTCTTCGCGCTGCCAATCAGCCAACACAAACTTACGCCGCGCATACTTACCCTTCGTATGCACCAAACATTCCTCAAAGAACGCCTGGGCGTGATCCGCGCGGGGAACGCACAGATGATCGCCCTTGCCGGCGCACTCGACGTTATCAAAGGTGTACCCGCAAACCTCCACAAGCACACCCCTCTCCTCGCCTCGTATGCGCCAATTAAGACATAGCTTCCTGACCAAGGCCGGTAGTACCGCCAAAAATTGTTTCAGACAAGTCAGTTACGGCAGGTAGCCGTTAGAACATTTGGAAAAACTGGTTAGGCCGATCACCGTAGGCAAGAATCCAAACCCGCCCGACGCCGCCTGCACCGCCGTTGTTATTGCCGAATTGACCGCCAGCGCCACCACCACCAGGAGCGTTACCGGCCTGACCTAAAGTTGTCGCGGCGGCACCGCCAACATAGGTTTGTCCATTAAAGATCAAATTCCCGGCAGCTTCCCCGTCATTACTGGTGCCAGAGAAATCGGCAGTGCCACCCGCCCCGCTAATTCCGGCCCAGCCAGTAGCAATAGCTGTCGATGAAGTTCCGCTAGCAGAAGCATTGAGGTTTCCACCTGTGCCGCCGGCACTACCAGAACCCACAATCCCAGTAATAGACGTGACACCGAACCCAACATTTACGCCGCGAGTCAGCGTGGCAGAACCGTAAGACCCCTTGCCGCCGCCACCACCATTCCGTAGCAGTGTGCCGCCACTTCGACCACCCTTGCCGCCGCCGAGAACTACAACGTCAATGTATAGCGCCCAATCGGGAATGGAATAGGTATACGCCCCAGCCGTAGAAACCGTTGTAAGTTCACTAGGCATTTAGTACCCCGAACTATCAGAGGCCACACACACAAACTTGCCTACCGCACTGTCATAAATGAAACCAACAAGATGAGTCTTCCCCGCAACCGTCTGAGCCGGCAGCACAGCTACACCCGAAGATTGGAACTTTGCACTATCAAACGTCAAAGTCTGAACAGCGGCAGACTTAATACGAACTAGCAACTTTTGACCATCATTAGGCGTACCAGTAATCGTGATCGTGGTATTAGCTGCAAGAGCCAAAACATTGAATTGATCGTAGAGAGCGGAATCTATAGAGATTGCCGTATTAGATGTTGTGGTTCCTACACGCGGCTTAGACACCACAATGTCAGCCGTGCCATCGAAAGACACACCGTTAATAGACCTAGCTGTAGCCAGCTTAGTTGCAGACAAAACAGCCTTGGAAGAATCGGCAGTGTTATCTACGCTGCCCAATCCGACAGCCGTCTTATCAAGGGTTTGAAAAGATTTATCGCCGCGATAATACTGGGCCGTAGTGCCTGCCGTAATCGTAGGCTCTTTACCTGATAGAGCAGTGCTAGTAGCGGTGGAAACAGGCTTGTCGGCGTCAGACGTGTTATCGACGCTCCCTAAGCCAACATCAGCCTTGACCAGTGAAACGGTTCCAGTCTTACCGGCCACCGACTGCACCGGAGCCGCAGCAGCAGCACGCGCAGTGGTGTGATACAGATTTGTCGAACCCTCCGTAACACCGTCAGTGCTACCGGGACTGGGACTGATTTCAATGTAAACAGTTCCAGACCAGCGGTACACCTTGCCTGTGTCGATAGCGACAAAGATTTTGCCGGCAGTGCCCGTCGCTGGAAACCCAGCTAGGTTCGCGTATTCAAGAACGTCATCTACATAGGACGGCAGTTGGTTAGCAGCCACGGTGCCATTGGCGTCCAAGCCACAATACCCGTTAGCCACGTTCTTGAAGTTTTGCGTTTCCACTACGTTGCCCTCGACGGCAAGCGCACCCGCCGCCGAACGAGACAAAGTGGTATCGCTCGCATGACCAAGCTCAATTGTGCCACCGACCGATACGGTGCCAGCATTAGAGACACTGAACTTAGATGAACCCGCCAACTGGGCATCAATCAGCAACTTAGACCCAGTACCCGTGTTGGACGTTTCAGTAGGGTTAATCAACAATGCTGTGTAGCCGCCCGTGCCCGTTTGGCTCATTGTCGGATTCAGCAACACGCTATAGGTCAGGCCCGACGAGTTGGTGTAAGTAGATGCAACACCGAACGCTGCAACTCCCACACCAGAGGTAGTATTAGTTACCCTCACCGTCCCACTGGTAGAGTTAAAAGCGTCAACAAACAGTGATGCACCGGATTGGAATTGGAGCGCACGGCGCGTCCCAGTCCCCGTGGCCTGTGAGTTAAACACCCAGGTATTTCCAGTGAACCCAGTGCCGACATATTCGGTGTTGGTGGTTTGATCTTGGGTGTTGTAGTAGGTCAGACCTGCGCCGTAAGCTACGGTGGCATACCCGCCCGAAAGGGTTGGGGTAGTTAAAACTTTGTTGCTGAGCGTTTGCGCTGCCACCGGATCAACCGCATAACTGCTCTTCCAATGCGCCGCAGTAGTCGGGTTATTAGATAAAGCAGTAAACATTGCCTGAGTGCCAGCGGCAAGAATCACGATTGTTGCAGCAGCAGAAGACTGAACCGTCACCAAACCCGTACTGTTATTTATAATCGTGTACGTCTGCCCAGACGATACCGACGTAGTTGGCAGAACAACAGTCTGCGCTAACGTGCCGGTGAACTCCTGAATTGGATTACTATTAACCAGCAGAGTAGTAGTACCTGCGGCTGTTGCCGTGGTTAAAAACTGCGGAACAAAGTTTTTTGCGAAAAGAAGCGAGTTGCCGTCCCGCCGCGCAATCGTATTGGCCGTCGACGCGGCTGTATCAGTTAGCCCATTAAGCCTCGACGCTTCACCGTTTGCTACTTTCCAGTTTGCAGCCGTAGTAGGAGTAGCGACTAGCGCGGTCAATTCGGCTGTTGCCCCAGCGACTAAAGTTAAAACCGTCGCAGCAGAAGAAGATTGTATGGTCACAGCAGCAGTGCTGTTATTGAGGATCAAGTATTTCTGACCTGCAACAACACTTGCACTTGGAAGATTAACAGTCTGAGCCGTACTCCCGGTGAACTCCTGAATAGCGTTCCCCGTAGTCGCGTTACTGGAAGTAAGCGTAACGGCTGTAGCAGATGTCACCGTGCTAGTGAAACCTGAAATGAAACTGCGAGCAGCGACGTTAGCGTTACCATCTCGCGTCGGGACGCTATATATGGCTGTACCAGACACGTCTGCACCATTACCGCTGAGATAGGTAGCGTTGAGATTGTTGACGCGAGTAGTCGATGCGACAGTCATAGGTGCCGTACCAGTCGCCACAGTAGACGTGAAAGCATTAGCCGTCAGGTTCGCACTAGCATCCCGCGCACCGATAGCGTAAGCAGTAGCAGAAATGGTAGGAACCAAACCGCCTACCGCAGTCGCATTCAAGTTAGGCACAACCGTCGTAGAAGTGACCGTCAGAGGGGCAGTACCCTGCGCCACCGTTGAAACTAACGTCGAACCAGTCACCGCACCCGTAGACGTGATTGACGTTTTATTCGCCAGCGCCGTCGCAGCAGCATCCTTAGACGCATCCGACGTGTTATCCACATTGCCCAAGCCCACATCAGCCTTAGCCACAACCACCGCGCCAGTACGCCCCGCAACAGACTGCACCGGGGCCGCAGCAGAAGCCCTAGCATTTGTGTAATACAAGTTAGTGCTGCCCTCAGCCACCGAATCTGTAGAACCAGGACTAGGGCTGATCTCGACATACACACTGCCAGTCCAACGATGAATCTTCCCCGTCGCCTTATCGACATAAATCTTGCCAATCTCACCCGGCGACGGGAAACCCGCAAAGTTGGCGTACTCCAGCACGTCATCGACATACGACGGCAACACCCCGGCAGGAACCAAACCAGCACTGTCGAGGCCGGCATAACCATTAGCAACATTCGACCCAGCAACTAACGCAGCAGGAACACCACTCAAGCCACTCCATAACGTAGTGCCAGCAGGGCCAACCGCGCCCGTGTCACCCTTCGCACCAGTGGCCCCGGTCGGCCCCAACAAACCAACAAACCCCACCGAAACCGGATCAGCCACCGACACAGAAACCGGAACAGGATCAGACACCACAACCGAAATGAAATCACCCTGACTAATCACAAAATTCTGATCACCCATCAGCCGTCATACCTCTCAAACCGTCCCACCAACAACGCAAGCTCAGAAGAACCAACCTTCAACACAATGCGCCAACGAGTACCGGTCCGAACCAAATCACACACCGCATAATCCAACACAAAAGCAGCATTAGACCCCGACACAACAGCATCCACCCGCGTCGGCGCAGCACGATCAATATCAATCCACATATAGACAGACGAACCCGCATCGAAACTAACCGCCGAGCCGCCAGAATTCAGGCGCTGAATCGTAAAAGACCGATCACACCCGCGCGTCACCGGAATCACCCGCTCAGCCGGCGGCGCACACACATAAGTCACGATAAAATCCTCTCAGCGCCACGCGAAGGCCCACCCGAATCCGAACCACCCAACTCCACGCCAGCCTTCAAACTTGCCCGATCACCAGGCGTCATCCCAAACCGCGACGAAAACTGAGCCATCACCGACGAACAATCACGCATAATCTGCCAATACGGGCTTTTAATCAGACCGCCGGCCGAACCACGCTCCAAATACTTCCCATGCTCAGAAGGAGACTCCTCCAGCATCTTCCGACACTCATGGTAAGTAGCCACAGCCTCGCAAAACACAACAAACGTATCCACATCCCACTCAGTGAGCATGCCCTTATCGACCAGATCGGGAGCGAGGCGATCCCACACCTTCCGAGCGCCCTCCGACATCGAATCCGGTGCCAAACTAGCCGCCGCCTTAGAAGGAACAGGCTCGTCCCGGTTTAGACGCGATTCAGCCACCCCTGCGATCACTTTCAGATGGTTTGGCCCCGGTTTCGGGCCACGCCTACCCACTAAGCACCTTCAAACTCGACCGCAACATCCAAGAATGCTTCGCATGCGCGTCCTGGCGATCAGCCAAGAAATTAGACAACCCGTGATCCCCATGCTCCTCCGCAATCTCAAACATCATGCGGAAAATACTCACCATCTTGTCGCTGTCATCCAAAAGAACCTGGAGCATCTCCTCAGCCACCAAACCGTCACTGGCATCCGAGATCATGCTCAACATGCTCAACTCGCCCAAGCTGGCCGGCGCAAACAACTGGAGCTTACGAAGATTCTCAGCGAAATCATCAATGATCTCCTGAACCTCCTCATAGATGGTTTGGAACAAGCCGTGATCACTGTAGAAATGCCGGCCCTCAACATTCCAATGGAACCGCTGCGCCTTAATCAGAAACGCATACTCAGAGGCAAAAGCACTCCGCAGGCCCAGGTAATACTGCTGGTCATCGTCCACAATGAAAACCTCTCAACATCTGATAAAATCGCTGTACCCCGGCGGGGTCTTGCTCAGTTAGCTCCTGTCTCCCCCGCCGGGTTCACACACGTCGGGTTAGCGGAGATCGGAGTCACTCAATGATCGGAACGCGGCCAGCAAATACGCGGCGCAAAAACACCCCTACCAGCACTTTTGGCCCTTCCGCGGATCACATGAGTGTGTTTCCGCAGGCAGAGGGCACAATTTCGCAAAAACTGGTATCGTCGCAAGAAGACCGGACAAGCGGTCAGGGCAAAAGCCGGCGTCGTTGCTGAAACCACCCCCACCAACGCATTTGTGCTGGTCAGGGGCTTGCTCAGGACCGCGGGCCATTTGCTAGACCGGGTAGCAGCAACTTCTGGAATCAGTCCAGAAAAGGCTCGCCAGCAACCATGTGGCAGGCACTGCCATTTCACATGTTGTTCTCAGAATTCGGCATAACCGCAGGTCAGATACCCTGTAAGGGTATGGAGCGCCGATAGTCCGGCGTCAATTTTCCGCCATTTCCGCAGGTCAGCTCCATTTCGCCGGCAGCGCCGAGGGCACCACAGCGCGCCACGGGACCGCACAGCCGAGGGCACCACAGCGCGCCACGGGACCGCCACGGGACCGCAGCGCCGAGGGCACCACAGCGCGCCACGGGACCGCACAGCCGAGGGCACCACAGCGCGCCACGGGACCGCACAGCGCACAGCCGAGGGCACCACAGCCGAGGGCACCACAGCGCGCCACGGGAC
>Ga0114959_10000152_pt1 | contig 66794 bp, 67 predicted proteins | sample C_130625_EF_Meta_FD_87317 | JGI IMG/M metagenome (GOLD analysis project Ga0114959, IMG submission 87317) | Freshwater microbial communities from Lake Croche, Canada to study carbon cycling - C_130625_EF_MetaG | ecosystem: Environmental > Aquatic > Freshwater > Lake | place: Lake Croche, Canada...
CCCGCTGAGTCTGCGGGTAGGGAGCTTGAGCCGTCAGGTAACTGCCGGCCTAGAGGAATGATTGCCCCTAGATGCAAATCTAGGCGACAGAATCCGGCTTATCGATTGACTCTGCACTTATTCCAAAATGACTTCAATGCTGTAAGTCAGTTCAGCTGTTTTAGCAAGCATGGTGGTTGCCGAGCAATACTTTTCATGGGACAGTTTGACCGCACGATCCACTTTAGTCTGATCAAGGTCTTTGCCTGTTACCGTGAAATGCAAATTGATCTTGGTGAAGACTTTAGGGTCTTCTGTGGCTCGTTCTGCTTGGAGGGTGACATCGCAGCCGCTGATGGCCTGGCGGGCCTTCTGTAGGATTAAAACCACATCAAATGCAGAGCAGCCCCCTGCTCCAGCTAAAAGGAGCTCCATTGGTCTTGGAGCTAAGTTTCTACCTCCAGCCTCAGGAGCACCATCCATATTGACAAGGTGACCGCTACCAGTTTCTGCTGAAAAAGCCATTCCACTATTACCCAACCAAGATACTCGACATTCCATATTAGTGACTCCTTACTTACTAAATTAATCAATATTATCAAAAGTTTACCAATTCACATTGAGTTTAAGTTGCTGCATAGCAACATAGGAATATTGATTCTGGTCAATATTCTTGCATTGCACCATAGTTCTCTATAGAATAACCATATTGGTAGTCAGTCTTGTATAAGACTGCGACTCACCTCCCAGTGTCTCCTCCACCCAAACAAAGGTGGATTCCAGCCCAGGACTCGTTCCTGGGCTTTTTTTAGGTTACAATTCAAGGCTTTACTGAATTACCGAGCCAGTCAGCGGTAATTTGTTGTACCAGTTAAATTGCAGAATCTGCGAGCTTGCAAATATAAGCAGGGCCAAGGTGGACGTAGTTTGGTTGGGGTACTTTTTTGACTATAACAATTTGAGAAATCATGAAAACTTTTTCTGCAAAATCCCATGAGGTTGTGCATGATTGGTTCGTGATTGACGCTACGGACAAAGTCCTCGGTCGTGTCGCCAGTGAAGTGGCACACCGTCTACGCGGCAAGCACAAGCCTGAATACACACCACACGTTGATACTGGCGACTTTATTGTTGTTATCAACTCATCTAAGCTGCGTGTCACAGGCACAAAGGGCTTAAATAAGATTTATTACCGTCACAGCGGATACCCAGGTGGTATTAGCTCGACTAACTTTGACAAAATGCAAGACCGTTTCCCAGGTCGTGCTTTAGAGAAGGCTGTGAAGGGTATGTTGCCAAAAGGCCCACTAGGCTATGCCATGATTAAGAAATTAAAAGTCTATGGCGATGCCAATCATCCGCATGCGGCTCAACAGCCAAAAGCGTTAGAGATTTAAGGAAACCAAATGGCTATTAATTACGGAAATTGGAATTACGGTACAGGTCGCCGCAAGAGTTCTGTTGCGCGCGTATTTATTAAATCTGGCAAAGGCGAAATCATTGTTAATGGTAAGCCTATTGATGCTTATTTTGCACGTGAAACATCACGCATGATCGCTCGTCAGCCATTGGCTCTCACAGCTCACCTAACGACCTTTGATATCAAAGTAAACGTTTCTGGTGGCGGTGAAACTGGTCAAGCTGGTGCAGTTCGCCATGGTGTGACTCGTGCATTGATTGACTACGACAACGCTTTGAAACCAGCCCTATCTAAAGCAGGTTTGGTGACTCGTGATGCTCGTGAAGTTGAGCGTAAAAAGGTTGGTCTGCACGGCGCGCGTCGTCGTAAGCAGTTTAGCAAGCGCTAATTTCTTTCAGTCGCTGAAGTATTTTGAAAGGGTCGCGCAAGCGGCCCTTTTTGTTTCTACAATTGAGGTATTGTGAGATTTGCTAAAAAATTTCGCCTAGTTGGTAATTTGGAGAAAGTCATGATTAAGGTCGGCATCGTTGGTGGCACTGGATATACCGGAGTGGAGCTGTTGCGTTTATTGGCGCAGCACCCAGAGGTAAAGATTGTTGCTATTACATCTCGCACAGAAGCTGGTATGCCAGTTGCTGAGATGTTCCCATCTTTGCGTGGACGGATTGATCTTAAGTTCACCACACCAGATGAGGCGAATCTAAATGAATGCGATGTGGTGTTTTTTGCAACACCACATGGTGTGGCCATGGCACAAGCAAAAGAATTACTAGCTAATAATGTGAAAGTTTTGGATCTGGCTGCTGACTTTAGATTGAAGGATGTGAAAGAGTTCGCCAAGTGGTACGGCATAGAACATAGCTGCCCTGATGTATTGGCCGAAGCAGTTTATGGCTTGGCTGAAATTAATCGTGAAGCCATTAAAAAAGCGCGAGTAGTAGGCTTGGCAGGTTGTTATCCAACCTCTGTACAGCTTGGTCTTGCACCCTTGCTCTCTCCTAAATCTACTAGTGGTAAGCATTTGATTGATGGTATGCATATCATCTCGGATTCAAAGTCGGGAACATCTGGAGCTGGCCGTAAGGCTGAGATTCCTACCTTGCTAGCTGAAGCGAGTGACAACTTTAAGGCTTATGGCGTTAAAGGCCATCGTCACCTTCCGGAGATTGTGCAAGGCTTAAAAGCCATTGCTGGTCATGATCAAATTGGGGTGACCTTTGTGCCACATTTGACGCCAATGGTGAGAGGTATTCATTCAACTCTGTATGTCCGCTTGACCGAAGTTGGCAAAGAAGTCGACTATCAAAAGCTGTACGAGAATTTCTATAAAGATGAGCCTTTTGTCGATGTAATGCCTGCTGGTAGCCATCCAGAAACTCGTTCAGTAAGGGGTAGTAACGGCATGAGGATTGCCATTCATCGTCCAGGCGGTGGGGATACTTTGGTTATTTTGGTGGTGGAAGACAATTTGGTGAAGGGTGCCTCAGGACAGGGCGTCCAATGCATGAACCTGATGTTTGGCCTACCTGAGACCACTGGCCTGACCCAGATTGCGGTTTCCCCTTAACTGGGCAGCTTTTATTAATTAATACCCCTTGTGCAAGCTCATCATTAAAAGCCTAGAATAGATGTATTGCCTTTTTGATTTAGGAGTAAACCATGACCCAATTAGCTACCCAAGAAACTGCACAACCCGTACAAGATTTAGCCGAGCCACCAACTCCATTGGTGTTTACGGATAGCGCTGCCGCAAAAGTGGCTGATTTGATTGCTGAAGAAGGTAATCCAGAGTTGAAGTTACGCGTATTCGTACAAGGCGGCGGTTGCTCAGGTTTTCAGTATGGCTTCACATTCGATGATGCCGTTAACGAAGATGACACCTTATTTGAAAAGAACGGTGTAACCCTTTTAGTAGACTCAATGAGTTTTCAATATTTAGTTGGTGCTGAGATTGATTACAAAGAAGACATTAACGGCTCACAGTTTGTGATTAAGAATCCGAATGCAACAACTACTTGTGGTTGCGGATCCTCTTTCTCTGCATAAATAGATTTACTACGCTGGGTAGCAAGCACCCAGAATTCTAGGTCCCCTCGCTCTTGTAACGGCTGGCAAATTTGCTGGCCGTTTTTCTTTATGAGCCCAAGCAAGCCATGCAAAGGCAAGACCCTCAACGAGTTGCGGGTCAATACCAACCGCATCACTTGTACAGATATCTAAAGCCTGCTTAAAGAGATGCTGCGCTTTGACTTTGAGTAAATTCATCAAGGCATGATTTTTAGCGCCACCTCCGCAGATAATCAGTGATTGGGTTTGCGGGGCATGTTGTACCAATGCTTCTAATGCAACCTGCGCAGTTAAATGTAATAGCGTTGCTTGTACATCTTCAGCCTGATGATGATCTTTACCTATTTTTTCTTGCAACCAAACCAGATGAAAATCATCTCTTCCAGTACTCTTAGGCGGGGCTTTGCTAAAGAAAGGATCTGCCAACATTTTTACCAGCAGTGCTTCATTGACTTTTCCCTGAAACGCCCAATTGCCATTTGCATCAAAGGTATCACCTTGATGCTTAGCAATCCAAGCATCCATCAACATATTTCCTGGGCCGCAATCAAACCCTGTCACTTCACCACTTTTTGGAAGCAGTGTGAGATTAGAGATGCCGCCGATATTCAAAATCGCTATATTTGCAGAGGATACAAACTGCTGCGCATGAAAAGCAGGCACTAAAGGCGCACCATTCCCACCAGCAGCGACATCACGACTTCTAAAATCAGCAATGACATCGATTCCAGTCCGTTCGGCTAAGAGGGCAGGGTTGAGTGTCTGGTGGGTATAGGCCATCTCTCCAAGATGAGGTTGGTGACGAATGGTTTGTCCATGGGCGCCGATAGCAGTTATGTCAGATGGCTTTAAATTCTCATTTTTGAGTAATTGGTCCACTGCCTCTGCATAAGCTATGGCTAAAGCATTTCCAGCTTGCTTCTCTCGATGAATCTCATTTGGGCCCGGGCTTTGAAGCTCAAATAAGGATTTGCGAAGCTCAGGACTAAAAGGGGCGCTAAAGGCCGCTTGGGCACTGGTTTCTCCATTGGGGCCGATCTTGGCCAGAACAGCATCAATCCCATCTAGGCTGGTACCAGACATGAGGCCAATGTAGAGGGTGTATGGTTTGTTCATCTCGTTCTCAGGAATGCGACAATTATGCTTAACAATTGAAATACTAAATAACTGTATCAGCATCCGAATCAGTATGACGGCTAAACTAGAACAAAAATATCCTTTGACCCCTGAAGTCTTTGCGGCGCTTGAAGTCACTAAACGTGGCTGTGATGAGCTATTAGTTGAGGCTGACTGGGTGCAGAAATTAGCGCGTAGCCAGGTTACCAAGACTCCTCTCAGAATTAAACTGGGTCTAGATCCTACAGCACCCGACATTCATTTAGGCCATACGGTAGTTCTGAATAAGTTACGTCAGCTCCAAGATTTAGGTCATACGGTGATTTTCTTGATTGGCGATTTCACCAGCATGATTGGTGATCCATCTGGCCGTAACGCTACTCGCCCACCACTGACTGCAGAAGAGATTGCAGTGAATGCTGAAACTTACTATCGTCAGGCAAGCATGGTGTTAGATCCCACTAAAACAGAAGTGCGCTACAACAGTGAGTGGTGTGATCCATTGGGTGCACGTGGCATGATTCAGTTAGCTGCAAAACATACTGTCGCCAGAATGCTGGAACGTGATGACTTTACGAAGCGCTACCGTAATGGCGTACCCATTTCTATTCATGAATTTTTATATCCCTTAATGCAGGGCTATGACTCCGTTGCCCTGAAAAGTGATTTAGAGCTTGGTGGTACGGATCAGAAATTTAATCTCTTGGTGGGCCGTGAGCTCCAGCGTGAGTATGGCCAAGAGCCTCAATGTATTTTGACCATGCCACTCTTGGTAGGCCTCGATGGCATTGAGAAGATGAGTAAGTCCAAAGGTAATTACATTGGTATCAGCGAGCCCGCTGGCGAAATGTTTGGAAAACTGCTCAGCATCTCAGATGACCTGATGTGGGATTACTTCACTTTGCTCTCATTTAGACCAATGTCTGAAATCGATTTAATGAAACAAGAAGTTGCAGCCGGACGAAATCCAAAAGATTGTAAAGTGCTGCTCGCACAAGAAATCGTGGCACGTTTTCATTCACAGGCAGCGGCAGAAAAAGCCTTAGAAGACTTTACTCATCGTGCTAAAGGTGGGGTACCTAATGAGATTCCGGAAGTCAGTTTTTCTGGTGCGCCTATGGCAATTGCTAACCTTCTCAAGGCTGCAGGCCTTGCTCCATCTACATCTGAAGCAATGCGTAATATTGAACAAGGCGGCGTCAAGATTGATGGTGCAACCATTGCCGATAAGCAACTCAAGATTGAAGCAGGAACTTATGTAGTGCAAGTAGGTAAGCGTAAGTTTGCGAAAGTAATACTGAATTAAGTGAAACAGAAATGAATCAGAAAAGTATCGAAATAGAGGCCGAAGAGCTAGAGCGACTCTCAGTTAAGCTGATTCAAGATAAAACCTGGGAAGCTTTAGAAAAGATGCTTGCTCCGAGCTGTCAGTTTGTCAGCTCTCAAGGCTCATGCGATAAAGAAAGTGCCATGAACCTCATGAAGGAGATGAACCTTGGCCCAGTGAAGTTTAAAGACTTTAAGGTAACGCAGGCTGAGGATAATCTCATAGTGAGTTTCTGGATTGCAGCTCTAGAATATCGCGATGGCAAAGAATTATCACCAGAGTACTCCCCGCGTTTAAGTGTGTGGAAGCGAATAGACAATCAGTGGCAATGTATTGCCTACGCTGATCTGATTGCTAGCAAATAACTAAACTACAAATCTAAATTTGGATTACCGCTAGGTGGCGTCAAGCCAAAATGTTCGTAGGCCTGACGAGTAGCAATTCGTCCTCGCGAAGTTCTTTGCAGATAACCTTGCTGAATAAGGTAGGGCTCTAGAACATCTTCAATAGTGTCACGTTCTTCGCCAATAGCTGCCGCCAGGTTATCAATGCCTACAGGCCCACCATCAAACTTATGCAAGATAGCTTCAAGAAGTTTTCTATCCATGACATCAAAACCACTTGGATCGACATCGAGCATCTTGAGCGCCGCATCAGCCATTGCTTTAGTGATTGTGCCTGTACCTTTCACTTCCGCATAGTCACGGACCCTTCTGAGTAAGCGATTGGCAATACGCGGTGTACCACGTGCACGTTTGGCAATTTCTACTGAGCCTTCGGGATCAATGTCAGCCTTAAGTAAGTTTGCTGAGCGATTGATAATTTTGGTGAGCTCCTCAGTGGTGTAGAACTCAAGTCTTGCAACAATGCCAAAGCGATCACGTAATGGATTAGTCAGCATGCCAGCGCGAGTAGTTGCGCCAATTAAGGTAAATGGTTTGAGATCAATCTTAACACTGCGTGCTGCAGGTCCTTCACCAATCATGATGTCTAGACTGTAGTCTTCTAGCGCAGGGTAGAGGATTTCTTCAACTACTGGAGAGAGACGATGAATCTCATCAATAAAGAGCACATCATTTGTCTCTAAATTGGTGAGTAAGGCAGCAAGGTCGCCAGGCCTATCTAGGACTGGACCACTAGTTTGGCGCAGATTCACGCCAAGCTCTCTCGCAATGATGTGAGCAAGAGTCGTTTTTCCAAGTCCCGGAGGGCCAAAGAGGAGTACATGATCAAGTGCTTCTTGGCGTGCTCTAGTCGCACTAATAAAAATCTCTAACTGAGCTCTCGCCTTAGTTTGACCAACATACTCATCAAGCTGTTTGGGGCGAAGGGCTCTTTCAAAGACAGCTTCGGCATTACCCGCCGCGCCGCTCACAATGCGATCGTTATTCTCCGGTAAATCTTCAGGAATAGCGCTAAGGTCGTCTGTATGAATTGCCATGCTGCAAGTGTAGTGGTGTTTATCTTATTGGGTCTTAGATAGATACTTCAAGCCTATCCGAATGCCATCTGAGACATTGGTATCTGGTGGAATTTGTTTGAGAGCAAGTAGCGCCTCTTTTTCTGAATAGCCCAAAGCCAAGAGTGCTTGTAATACTTCGCTGCTCGCTTCGATAGCTTGGGGCTTACCGGAGCTGATGCCAAGATCTGGGGCAAGTTTTCCTTTGAGCTCAAGACAGAGGCGTTCAGCAGTTTTCTTGCCAATGCCAGGGACTTGGGTAAGTCGTCCCGCCTCTTGTAGAGCAATTGCTTGAGCTAATTCATTCACGCTCATACCTGAAAGAACGGCTAGCGCAGTACGAGAACCAACCCCACTGATCTTAATCAGTTGTCTAAAAGCTTCACGCTCAGTTTCAGTTGCAAATCCAAAGAGCTGCTGTGCATCCTCACGAACCTGAAAGTGAGTCAGTAGAGTAATTTTTTGACCTGCTTGAGGTAGTTGATACAAGGTGCTCATAGGAACATCCACCTCATATCCAATGCCTTGGCAATCTACCAACAGGCGGGGAGGATGAATTGAAACGAGCGTACCTTGAATGCGACCAATCATATAAAGATCTTAACCTGTGATGGAGTTACTTGCTACGCTTCTTGGGAACCAGAGCAGCGGTAATTGCTTTAGGAATTTGTGCATGATGGGCGGCGCAAATGGCCACTCCTAAGGCATCTGAAGCATCTGTTCCAGGGGCACGATTTAAGCGCAGTAGGCGTTTGACCATCTCTTGAACTTGAGGCTTAGCGGCTCGACCTGTTCCTACAATAGCTTGCTTTACTCGCAGGGCGCTGTATTCAGCAACGGGGAGTTTTTCAGAGACGAGCGCTGCAATGACTGCGCCTCTGGCCTGCCCAAGCATTAAAGTGGAACGTGGGTTCACGTTTAAGAAGACTTCTTCAATAGCAGCAGACTCTGGATGATAAGTTTCTAGGACTTCCTTGAGGCCCGCATATAGAGCGCCTAAACGTTCAGGTAAGCCTTTAGCAGGATCACCACTTTCAATTGTTCCTGATGCTACGTAGGTAAGTTTTTGGCCATCAACATCAATCACCCCGAAACCGGTGGTACGTAAACCCGGGTCGATTCCTATCCAGCGTATTGGCATTTTAATGTTTTACTTAGTGACGGAAGTGCCGTATACCAGTAAAAACCATAGCAATGCCATGTTCATTGGCCGCTGCAATTATCTCGTCATCTCGCATGCTACCGCCAGGCTGAATTACACAACTAGCACCACCATTGACGACAACATCTAAGCCATCGCGGAATGGGAAGAATGCGTCACTAGCAACTGCGGAGCCCTTAAGGGTCAAACCTGCATTCCCCGCTTTAATACTAGCCATCCGTGCCGAGTCTACGCGACTCATTTGACCAGCGCCAATCCCAAGAGTCATGCCATTAGCGCAGTACACAATCGCATTGGATTTTACAAATTTAGCTACACGCCAAGCGAACATCATGTCATTCATTTCATTAGGGGTAGGCTGTCTTTGGCTGACTACACACATCTCGCTTTGCGAAACATTCTTCGCATCTGGCGATTGAACTAGTAAGCCCCCACCAACCCGCTTGAAATCATAGGTATTAAAAACTGTGTCAAGTGGAACTTCTAGAAGGCGGACATTTTGTTTGCTTGCAAAGATCGCCTTTGCTTCATCGCTAAAGTTGGGAGCAATTAATACCTCTACAAATTGTTTGGAGATTGCTTCGGCCGCAGCACCATCACAAGGAACGTTAAAAGCAATGATTCCACCAAAGGCTGAACTTGGATCAGTTTTAAATGCCTTCTGATAAGCCTCAAGGGCGTTTACTCCAACTGCTACGCCGCAAGGGTTAGCATGTTTAATGATGACACAGGCTGTGTTACCACCAGCTTTGCCAGTAAAGCTCTTGACACATTCCCAGGCTGAATCAGCATCTGCAATATTGTTGTAAGAAAGCTCTTTTCCTTGTATTTGTTTGTAATTAGCAAGTGCTCCCAAGACTGGGGAGATATCTTTATAGAAAGCTGCTGATTGATGTGAGTTTTCACCATAGCGCATCTCTTGAACTTTTTCAAAAGCAAGGTGCAATGTTTCTGGATATGGTGAACGAGCCTTGTGATCCAAGTCATCGCCTAGTGCAGAGAGATAGTTGGCAATTGCACCATCGTATCTGGCAGTGTGTGCAAAGACTTTCTTAGCCAAGCTCAAATTCGTTTTATATGAAACGCTATTGTTGTTGGCTTTCATTTCAGCCAAGACGGGTGCGTAATCTTCAGGTGAAATGAGCACGGTCACATCTTGATGGTTTTTAGCAGCTGCACGCAACATTGCTGGTCCCCCAATATCAATATTCTCTACTGCATCTTCGAATGAACAATTTTCCTTAGCGACGGTTTCATTAAATGGATAAAGGTTAATGACCAGCATATCGATGGTATCGATGCCATGCTCTTTTAGGGCCGCCATGTGCTCTGGAAAATCTCTACGAGCTAATAGGCCGCCATGCACCATGGGATGTAGTGTTTTTACCCGACCATCAAGCATTTCTGGAAATTTTGTTAAAGAAGCGACTTCCACTACCGGTAATTGGTTGTCAGCTAAGAGTTTTGCAGTGCCGCCAGTAGAGATCAACTTAATACCTTGCTCATGAAGTGCTTTAGCAAAGGGCACGATGCCATTTTTATCGGAGACGGAAAGGAGGGCTGTACGGATCATATTTTTCGAAAGTGAATTGAATCAATTACTTCAGGAGTTGGTGCTCGATTAGCTTTTTATGCAAGGTATTGCGATTAATACCAAGATATTGAGCTGCCAAAGACTGATTATGTTTGGCATGTTGCATTACTAATTCCAGAACTGGTTTTTCAACTACAGCTAATACCATTTGATAGATATCATTTGGAGGCGTACCTTTGAGGTCATTGAGATAGCCCTGTAGTTGGGTTTCAATACATTCAGTAATAGGGTGTTTATTGTTCATAAAAGTAGATCAGTACGAAAAAAGGGAATAAGTTAAAACTAAGCTGCTTCTAAAAAAAGTAAACGGTCCGAGTGAGACTTCATCTCATCAAAATAATCATTCACCATTTGCAATTGGGTTTTGCAATCATCGGCCGTATTCATACGCTGACGAAACGCATGTGAATCACGCAATCCTTTGCAATACCAGCCGATATGTTTGCGGGCGGTACGCAGGCCAGTGTGCTCGCCATAGAACTCGTAGTGATCTAAAAGGTGATCATTCATGATTGCCTGAATTTCATTGATTTCAGGGGTTGGCAGCTTGTCACCAGTTTCTAGGTAGTGATGAATCTCACGAAAGATCCATGGGCGCCCTTGGGCAGCACGACCAACCATGATGGCATCAGCGCCAGTCGCCTTTAAAACAAATTCTGCTTTTTCTGGACTGCTAACGTCGCCATTCGCAACCACTGGAATGCCCACACTATTTTTAACTGCAGTAATGGTTTCGTATTCTGCTTCACCATGATAAAGATCGGCTTTAGTACGGCCATGCACAGTTAGCATAGAAATGCCTGATTTTTCTGCGATACGTGCAATTTCAATGGCATTCTTATGCTCACGATCCCATCCGGTACGAATTTTTAATGTTACTGGAACGGCATCGGGTCCAATTCCTACTGCCTGAACCACTGTCTCTAGAATGCGTTGGACAAGAGCTTCGTCGCGCAAGAGAGCTGAGCCGGCTGCAACATTACATACTTTTTTTGCAGGACAACCCATGTTGATATCAATAATCTGCGCGCCATGATCAACGTTTATTTTTGCAGCAGCTGCCATCATCGCTGGATCAGCACCAGCAATTTGAACGGCGATGGGTTTGAACTCACCTTCATGGTTTGTGCGACGCTGAGTTTTTTCACTTTTCGAAAGAAGCGCATTCGAGGCTACCATTTCGGAGACGGCATACCCCGCACCTAATTTTTTGCATAACTGTCTAAATGGACGATCAGTAACGCCAGCCATTGGGGCTACAAATAGTCTATTTGCGAGGAGGTGAGGACCAATCTTCATCTGAAATGGCTGGAAATAGTAGAGCTACGCTAGATATGGAGGAAAGCATGACACTTTAGCACAATCGATCCTTATTCTGCCTATTTTTTAGGCAGAATATTGAATTCAAGCTCAATTACTTAGGCGTGAATTTAGGGACTGATTAAAGCCCTCTAGCGCCTGCCAAACATCATCTGCCGAGCTAAGGCTGTCTTGACTGGGGGAAGCCATTGGAGAGCCGTTAAGGCTAAACCACGAGCCATCACAACCGGAGTCAGATTGGAGGTAAATACTCTAGCCATAAAGTCTGTAAGACCAATAGTGGTTGTTCTATCTGCCTTACGAGTGAGGGCGTACGCCTCCAAAGTTTCTTTTATCTCGCTTTGAGTTTGACTCTCGGCTGGTCCTGAAAACAAGCCCACTAATTTTTCCGCTAACAAAAAGGCGTCGCGTAAACCTAAATTCAGGCCTTGTCCTGCGACAGGATGTAAAGCTTGTGCAGCATTTCCAATCCATACTTCATTATCTTTACTGATTTCTTTACGGTAGTTCAGTCCTAACTCGTATAAGCGACGATCTTGGATTCTTAGAAAACGCCCTATACGAGTACCAAATTCATTTTGTAATGCGATTAAGAAATCTGCATTACTTAACTCCAGACGCTCTTGCGAGGACTCAGGAGAGCCACACCAAACTAGATTTAAAATATTTGAGCCGTAATGACTTGGAAGTACCGCCAAAGGACCTTCAGCTGTAAAACGCTCCCAGGCTTGGTGAGGTATTGCATTTTCAACCTCAACTAAGCCCACCAAAGCTGATTGGTCATAGTCACGACCGGACTCAACCCAATCTTGGTTTTTAAATAAGCCGCCTTCAGCATGGACGATGCATTGAGCATTGATATTGTTATTAGTGTTTTCATCATAAATATGTTGCCAAACAAAATTTGGACTTTTGCTCTGAATAGTTCTCAAGGCTTTGCGCAGACTCATGTGAATATCGCGGTAGCGAATAATATGACCTAAGGCATCTTGATGAAGTTCTTCTCGTGTCATCAGAGCGCGACCAAAACGCCCTGCCTGCGAAACGTGTACCCGATGTATCTCCGCATATTCAGTAGGCCACGCATGGATTGTGTCTAACAAGAGCTTGCTTCCATGAGAAAGGGCAATACCTCTGCTATCTGCAGTTGTAAGGTCGGTATCATTTTCTGGGTTACGATCAAGCAGAGTAAGTTTGGCTTCTGGAAACTTTTGTAAAGTCCATGCGGCACAAGCTAGTCCAACCGGACCTCCACCTTGAATCAAAATATCGCAGCTAGAATGACTCATTGATTTAAGCATTCTTCATCAAAGCTTCGATCTCATCGGCTTTGACGGGCACACCGCGCGAGATCAATTCGCACCCAGCATCATGGATGACAGCATCATCTTCAATCCGAATGCCGACATTCCAGAACTTTTCATCAATATCATCTGCTGGTCTAACGTAAAGACCGGGTTCAATGGTAATGACCATGCCACTTTTAAGAACACGCCAAGGCTTTTCCTCTTTAAGAGCATGTTCAGATTGCTCTCGATAAGAACCCACATCGTGTACATCCATACCTAACCAGTGAGAGGTGCGGTGCATATAAAAGCGACGATATGCAGCTGTTTCAATAGCATTTTCAAGAGAGCCTATTTCAGAGAGCTTGAGCAGCTTCTCATCGAGCAAGCCTTGTGTAAGTACTTTAAGTGCTGCCTCATGGGGTTGCATAAAAGTATTACCAGGTTTAGTCATAGCGACAGCCGCTTCTTGTGCAGCTAATGTAATGTCGTAGAGTACACGTTGTGGCCCAGTAAATTTACCATTCACTGGGAAGGTGCGTGTAATGTCAGAGGCATAACCATCTAATTCGCATCCTGCGTCGATTAAACAGAGCTCACCGCTACGTAATTCGGTAGCACCAGCACGATAGTGAAGGATGCATGAATTAGCGCCACCCGCAACAATGCTGTTGTAAGCCACACTTTGCGCGCCGCTATTACGGAACTCATGGAGAAGTTCGGCTTCGAGTTGGTATTCCCGCATTCCGGGTTTGCAAATTTGCATAGCACGAATATGGGCGCCGGCGGAGATAGCCGCAGCACGTCGCATGATATCAATTTCATGAGCATCTTTAAATAAGCGCATTTCATGAATGAGCTCTTCAACATCATGCAGTGCTGATGGAGAGTTGATGCCCGAGCGTGCTTGTCCGCGCACTTGTTTCATCCAGTGGCGTAAGCGCCGATCTCCCTCAGCGCTTTCTGCTAGACGAATGTATACAACATCTTGATTCGCCAACAGATCACCCAATTTCTCATCGAGATCTTTATTGCTATGAGCAAATTCAATACCTAGTTCCTTTGGCGCAGCTTCTGGACCAAGCCGAATGCCATCCCAAATTTCACGCTCCAGATCTTTTGGCCTGCAAAATAAATGGGATTCCAACTTAAAGTCTTTGCCATTTTTGTGAACTTGCAAAACGAGTGTTGCGCCTGGTTCTTCGAAGCCAGTTAGATAAAAGAAATCGCTGTCATGACGGTAGGGATATTCACTGTCTCGATTACGAGCGAGTTCTGGTGCTGTTGAAATTACAGCAAGGCCACCACCTGTTTTGGTGAAAATGAGTTTTGCGAGCGCATTTCTGCGCTCTTGATAAATAGGATTATTCATAAGCTTCATTGAGCTGTTGTAAGCGTTGTGGAGTTCCTACATCGTGCCATGGACCGGTATATTTTTCACCGGATACTCTATTTTGCGCCATTGCCTCACTAAGAAGAGGGGCAAGCTTCGCTGGAGCGCCAAACTCAAGATCTTTGAAGAGATCCTTGTGATAAATGCCAATACCTGAAAAGGTCAGTCTTTCTGCCCCAGCTGCCTCTTGATTGCTGACTTGGGTGTTATGGAAATAGAAATCACCATCAGGATGTTGAATCGGGTTTGGAACCATTAGGAGATGGGCTAAGGGCTTCTTGGGGTTGCTGCGAAGTTTTGATGCCGTTTCCATTAGCTTTGCCACGGAAAGTTTGGGCGTGAATACATCCCCGTTAATGACTAGAAAATAATCTTCAGCGTGCAAGATGGGAAGTGCCTTGACGATTCCTCCAGCAGTTTCTAGGGCTGTACCTTCAGGCGAGTATTCGATCTTTAATCCAAATTGACCCCCTTCTCCCAGGGACGCTTCAATCTTTTCACCTAACCATGCGTGATTAATCACAACTTTATTAATTCCCGCTTTGGCAAGTGCCTCTAAATGCCAAGCAAGTAAAGATTTATTACCGATTGTTAGTAAAGGCTTAGGCAAGTCATCTGTCAGTGGACGCATACGCTCGCCTCTACCTGCAGCAAGTAGAAAGCAGGGGAGAGTATGGCTTATATTCATGATGACTTTACAATTATTCCTTAGTTTGGCGAGTAGATTCCAAAATACGGGCCAAAGGTTTTAATTCAATATAACGATTTGCCGTCGCAACGGCGTATTCCAAAACTAAGGGGATGTCTTTGAGATAGCCATCCTTACCATCGCGATGAAAAAGCCTTGCAAAAATACCAAGGACCTTCAGGTGCCGTTGTAAGCCCATCCATTCAAAGTCACGGTAGAACTGACCAAAATCATCTGGCATTGACAGCCCAGCTTTACGACCCTCTTCCCAAAATTTAATAACCCAGTCGATCACCCTTTCTTCTGGCCATGCAATGTAGGCATCACGCCACAATGAAGAAGCATCGTATGTAATTGGGCCATATACGGCATCTTGGAAATCAATGACACCAGGATTATTTTTCTCAGTAACCATGAGATTGCGCGAATGGTAATCGCGATGGACATAGACTTTTGCTTGCGCTAGATTATTCTTAATAATGAGTTCAAATGCTTTATGAATTTGTGCCTGCTGTAAGTCACTCAATGACATATTGAGATGTTTGCCTAAGTACCACTCTGGAAATAAATCTAATTCTCGCTGTAGTAGGGCTTCATCATAGTTTGGCAATGTATCTGGTGTGCTAGCTAACTGCATTTTTACTAAGGCATTTGTTGCATCTTGATATAGATCATCCGCAGTGTCATTATTAAGTTCGGCTAAGTAGGTTTTATTACCAAGATCATTTAGCAAAAGAAAGCCATGCTCAAGATTTTTTTCTAGAATGTGAGGAACATTTAAGCCTGCATCACAGAGCAATATATCTACCCTAATAAAGGCATTTAGAGGCTCGTGCTGGGGTGGAGCATCCATCACAATGAGAGTCTTAAAATCCGGGTTTTTGGACTCAATGCGGAAATAGCGTCTAAAGCTGGCATCTGCTGAAGCGGGCGTGAGGCTATCAAGATCTAATTGCCAGCTAGGCTCTAGGGCTTTTAGCCAGTTGTGAAGGGTGTTTAAGCGAGAGTCAGTCATGGTCGATTCGTATAATAAGGCGGGTCTGGATCCATGAGTCATTATCGCCGTCGCGCCGGCCTTTGCGCCCCTCTTTTTTTAGCTGTAACCCTACGAATAATGATGGGGGTGACATTGCTCCAACTCGGACTCCCAAGCTATGCTCAAGCACCTCCCCCTTTACCTCCTGGACAGGCCAGCACTAATACAGTCTTATTACCAGATCGCGGTAATGTCACCGTTCTAAAACTGGATGATCAGTTGCGTGTTGGTCAAACCCTTGATGATGGTAAAGCACTCACATTTACGTCTAGCGACAATATAGATGGTGTGGTTGAACGAGAAATGCGCATGGAGGGTCGCGCACAGATGCGTCGTAATGGCACCGTGATTAAAGCCGATAAAATTATTTATGATCCCGATACAGATATTGCAGACTTGGTTGGTAATGCAGAACTTTCAAAAGGCAACACCACATTCAAGGGCCCAAGCGCAAAACTAAAAGTTGATGCACGTGAAGGTGAAATGGAAACACCAAGCTATGAGCTTAGAGATACTCGTGGTAACGGCAAAGCGAAAAAATTGACGATTGAAAATTCTGACATCTTTGTTTTCGACAAGGCAACGTACACCACTTGTACGCCAGAAAATATGGATTGGTATTTCACAGCAAGTACCTTAGAGATTGATAATGAGCAGAAGGAGATGGTGGGTACTCATGGTGTGATGCGATTCTTCGATGTGCCTATTGCATACACGCCTTATTTCACAGCCCCAACATCCAATCAACGTCGTTCAGGTATTTTGGCGCCAGTGGCTGGATATAACTCTAATAATGGCTTTGATATTACACAACCTTACTATGTCAACATTGCTCCCAATCGAGACTTGTTGATCATTCCTCGTTATATGGCGCAGCGAGGAGTGCAGCTAGGAGCCAACTATCGCTTCTTAGATACCCAAAATTCTGGAAGCTTAGGGGGGGATTATTTATCTCACGATAAAAAAACGGGGACTGATCGCTGGCGTTATGACTGGCAGCAACGACAAGTATTTTCTGGTGGCCTTGCACCAGGGGGCATTCCTCTTCCGGGATCTTGGACTGGCTACGCCAACGTGTCACGCGTTTCAGATAATCTTTACCCTACAGACTTTTCACAAAGTATTGCTGGAGCTGTTACGAGTCAGTATCGGCAAGACGTTGGAACAACCAAAGGCCTAACGGGAAGTTTGAGCAACTGGGTGGTCTCTGCAAGAGCGGTCACTTTCCAAACACTTCAGCCAGACCCAACCAGTATTGTGCAGGCTCCATACAACATTTTGCCAAGCGTGAGTGCTGCCTATAACAACCGTCTTACACCGGCAGTCGCTGACACGAGCGGTAAGTATGTAACTTTACCAACTGGGCCAGCGACAACTTTTTCAACTGACTACACTCGATTTGCATATAACATTCAGGGAAATTTGCGTACCACTGCGCCGGGTGTTTATAGTCAAGCCGATAGAACGGTTATTAAAGGAGCTATGGCTTTACCGCAAGTGACCCCTGGCTACTACATTACTCCAAAGGCGAGCTTTCAATCAAATACTTATAACGCTACGCCTTTCGTTATTAATTCAGGGGCCCCTGTGGCTCAAGGTTTCACAATCCCTACCTTTAGTTTGGATTCTGGTCTCTCATTCGAAAGAGATGCAGCAGAGTTAAAAGGTTTCTTCGGGCGCGATATGTTATTAACCATGGAGCCACGCGCTTTTTATGTTTACACACCATTTCAAAGTCAGGCGCAGACACCAATATTTGATACCGCCGATGCTGGCTTTGGGGTCTCTCAAATATTTAGCGAGAACACCTTTATTGGAAATGATCGCATAGCGGATGCTAATAGGATCACTGGCGGTTTAACTAGTCGGATGATTGAGGCAAACACTGGTGCAGAACGCGCAAGTGTTACCGTTGCGCAAAGGCAAGACTTCACAGCCCAAAAGGTTGGCCTTAATGGCACGATTACCAACCCTACAACGTATTCTGATACCTTAGGTGCAGGCTCTGTTCGTTTACTTGGAAACTTTAGTGCTGATTTGTTTGGTCAATACAATACTCAGGTAAATCGTTTTGTACAAACGACGGTTGGTGGAAGTTGGCGCCCAACTCCTGGAAGAAGTTTAAATTTTGGCTATCGTAATGTTTGGTCACCGCCCGTACAGGCATCCATTCAAAATAATCAGGCTTATGTACCCGGAGTAACCACCACAGATCAATACAATGTTTCTGGGCAGTGGCCTATCACTCGCGAGCTCTCGGTTCTAGGACGTTGGGGATATGATGCTTTATCAACTAAAACATTGAATACTTTAGCCGCCTTAGAGTGGATGCGTGATTGCTGGACTTTCCGTGCTGCTTACTCGCAAATGGTCAATACCTCGCAAATTAGCACTACTCAAATCTTATTCCAAATAGAATTTAGGGGCTTTGCTAGCGCCGGCAGCAATCCAGTTGATATCATGAAGTTAAATGTTCCTGGGTATATGCCTACTTCCAAGCCTATTCCACCTTCCATATATGAGAACTACCAATGATGCTTTTTAGTAATTGCTTAAAACGGATTGTGACCACAACTCTTCTTTTGGGGGCTTCTGTGGTGGGTGGCATTGCTTATGCTCAGGATCCTGCTGCCAGTAATTCAGTCGACAGTAAGATTCGCAATATTGATGGTGTTGCAGCAGTAGTTAATACTGGCTATGTCACTCGCAAAGAAATCGATGATCGCATTGCTCAACTACAAAAGCAGGGAACTAAGTTGCCTGAAGGGGCCACATTGCGTCAGACTGTTTTAGAGCGTTTAATTATTGAAAAAATTCAGTTACAAAACGCTCAAATGGAAGGAGTTTCAGTTTCCAATAAAGAGCTAGAGAAGATAGTTACGGATATTGCTGCAAAGAATAAATTGAGCTATGTGGAGCTTAAGGCAAAAGTAGATGCTTCCGGGACGTCTTTTCAGCGCTATAAAGAGATGTTACGTGACGATATTATTGTCAGCCGTTATCGTGAGCGTGAAGTTGAGTCAAAGGTCAAGATATCTGATGCTGAGATTGATAACTTTATTACGGAGCGGATGAGAGCTGCTCCTTCGGGTGGCGCACAGCAGCAGCGTTCCACTCCTTCGGTTAAAGGCGCGCCAGAAGAAATTGATGTAGCGCAAATTTTTATACCTGCCGATGCAAATGCTGGAGCTGGTGCACAAGCTGAGGCTAAGAAAAAAGCAGAAAATCTATTACGTGAAGCAAGAGGCGATGTTGATTTCATGCAACTGGGTGCGACGGCTGCAAAAGAAAGCCCCAGCATTAAGTTCCAAGATTTAGGTTATCGAACTCCCGATCGATTGCCACAATTGTTTTATGAAGCAATTCGAAATACTGGTGGTGGTCAAGTTGCCAATGTTGTTGTAAAAAGCCCTGCTGGATATCACGTGCTAAAAGTATTAGATCGACGAGCGATTAATGCTAGCCCGCCTCAAGAACAGGCACCAGCCCAAGATACAGCATCGACTACACCTCAAAATATTCCCATTACCCAAACTATGGCCCGTCATATTTTATTACGTAGTCGTCCTGATTTAACTGATCAAGATGCCGAAAGACGTTTGCAGGGATACCGTGACCAAGTTCGTGCAAAGACAGCAGATTTTGGTGAGCTTGCTAAGAAATATTCCGAAGATGGCTCTGCTGCTGGCGGGGGAGCTTTAGGTTGGATGGGCCCTGGAGATTTAGTGCCTGATTTTGAAATCGCCATGAATCGCTTGCAAATTGGTGAGGTGAGTAATCCAGTGAAGACTGAATATGGATGGCATTTAATTCAGGTATTGGAGCGTCGTGAGGCACAGCTTACCGTTGAAAAGCAGCGCCAATTTGCCCGCGCAGCGATACGTGAAAGAAAATTTGATCAAGCCTATCAGGATTGGGTTCGCGAGTTGCGAGATACTGCAACAGTCAAAATACTGAATGTAGAAGATGCAGCAAAAACCGCTCCTCGTTAAGCTGGTTGTCACCACCGGCGAGCCAGCTGGTGTAGGACCTGAAGTTTCATTTGCTGCCGCATTGAATTTTTTGCACGAGCAAGCTAATGCACACATTACCTTGCTCGGCAATATCAATCTGCTAAATTCCCAAGTTATTCCTGCAAACTTAGTGGAGCGACTCCATATCGAATCAACTCCACTTGCCGAATTAGTAGAGCCTGGAGTATTAAATCCAGCGAATGCAAGATACGTTCTTAATCTTCTTGATCAAGCAAGTGATAGTTGTATGAAAGGGCGTTTTGACGCGATGATTACCGCGCCAGTACAAAAGAGCGTTATTAATATTGCAGGTATTCCGTTTACAGGGCATACCGAGTATTTATCCGAGCGTTGTAATACAAAGCACGTTGTCATGATGCTCTGCGCCCCATTACCACTAGGCTTTCTTGGTCTAAAGACACCTAGGAACCTAAGGGTTGCTTTGGTCAGTACACACCTTCCATTGAAAGAGGTATCTGCAGCCTTAAGTATGGAACTGATCCTAGAAACCATTCAGATAGTTGATGAAGATTTAAAAAAGAAATTTAGGATTGCCAAACCAGCGATACGGGTAGCTGGATTAAATCCACATGCCGGAGAGTCTGGTTATCTGGGTCAGGAAGAATTTCAATATATTTCACCAGCAATTGAGCTTGCTAAAGAGCAAGGTATTGATGTGTCTGGGCCTTATCCCGGAGATACGATGTTTGATGCTAGAGCACTTGAAAAGGTAGATGCGTTTATTGCGATGTATCACGATCAAGGCTTGGCCCCTTTTAAGTTTGTGACATTTGGGGGTGGTGTGAATGTGACACTAGGCCTACCCTTCATTCGAACTTCAGTGGACCATGGCACTGCTTTAGATATTGCTGGAAAAGGCATCGCTGAGTCAGGAAGTATGCTGGAGGCCTTGCGCTTGGCTTATCAATTGGCTCTGAACCAAAGAAAGCCAATTTAATTGATGCATCGTGCTCGCAAAAGATTTGGCCAAAATTTTTTACAAGATGAAGGAATCATTTACTCTATTGTTTCTTTAATCAATCCCGATGCAGATATGCATGTGATTGAGATAGGCCCCGGTCTTGGCGCCTTAACTAGACCTCTGCTACGCAATCTTGATCAGCTCGATCTTTTAGAAATTGATCGTGACTTAGTTGCCTACTGGAATCAACAGAAGCTTAAGGGGTTAAAAGTGATTGAGGGGGATGCTCTTAACTTTGATTTTTTGGAGTGGGCAAAAGACCGTTCTGATAAAAAAGGACTTTGTAAGGTAGTGGGTAATTTGCCTTACAACATCTCTTCACCATTACTATTTCATTTAGTTTCTGCCGCAGATGCAATTGATGAACAAGTATTTATGCTGCAAGCAGAAGTTGTTGAGCGCATTGTGGCGAAAGCAGGTAGCTCTGACTTTAGTAGGCTATCTGTCATGCTACAAACTCGTTACGATATGGAATTGATCTTAGAAGTTCCCCCTGAAGCTTTTGATCCACAACCAAAGGTGAATTCTGCAGTAGTGCGCATGATTCCCCGCAAAGATTTTAATTTAAACCTTGCCCAGTGGAGCGCTTTGGAAAAAGTAGTTGCAGCAGCTTTTTCTCAACGAAGAAAAATGTTGCGAACTAACTTACAGGTTTTTCTAGAGAGGTTGAAGCTAAGCGAAATTGAACTTAAATCAAGAGCTCAAGATATCTCCGTAGCGCGTTATATCGAATGGGCTAAGGTTCTAGCCTCTTAATAAGCGCTCGGATCGATTACTCGCATTTCTGCCTCAATCCAAGCTTCCACTTCTTGTTGTAGCTCTTCGCCAGTTTTGCCTGCAGAAATAATAGCAGGACCAATCGAAAATATAACGGTGCCAGGCTGCTTTAGAAAGCTGTTTTTAGGCCAGAAGTTTCCTGCATTATGGGCTATGGGAATGACTAGTGCACCGGTAGCGCTAGCAAGACGAGCGCCCCCTTTGCGGTAAGGCTTGATCGAGCCTCTAGGAGTTCTAGTGCCCTCAGGAAATAACATGATCCATTTGCCTTCACTGAGTCGCTTACGACCTTGACTGGCAACGGACAGCGCTGCTGTTTGCTTATTAGCCCTATTGATATGAATCATTTTGAGCAAGGCCAAGGCCCAACCGAAAAATGGAATCCATAGCAGCTCTCGTTTAAAGACAAAGCACAATTGTTTGGGTAGTAATGCAATATAAGCAATCGTTTCATAGGCAGATTGGTGCTTGCTTAAAATGATGACTGGTTGATCAAGTACGGCACGCATATGCCCCATACCACGAATTTGATAGTGGATACCGCATAGATGCCACAACAGCCATATCACCACTTTGTTCCACAACCCGATAAAACGATAACGATTTTCAGGGCTCAGGAATGAAAATGCCAGCATGCATAGGATTGACCAAATTGGCGTGAAGACCAAAAGAAAGAGGGCAAAGAGTGTTGAGCGGATCAGGGTCATGAGAGCTCTAAACTTTATTTTCTAGAAGTGCATTTGCAAATGCCAGAAGGTCAGCATGAATCTGCGTACCTTCTGGCAAACCGCCTTTTTCTAGAGTTTTTTGGCCTTTTCCTGTTAGTACTAAGTGAGGAGAAGCTCCTAATGCAATACCAGCATGAAGATCTCTTAATGAATCACCAACAATAGGGACTCCTAAGAGAGGCTGGGTGCTATTAGTTCTTTTATAGCGTAGTGCGATTTCTTTTATCAACCCGGGAGAAGGTTTACGGCAATCACAGCCATGTGAGTCGACATGCGGACAAAAAAAGATGCTATCAATATGGCCACCTAGGGGCTGAAGCAACTTATCCATCTTGCTATGCATGGCATGCAGATCATTGATTGTGAAGTAGCCCCTTGATAGCCCCGATTGATTAGTAGCTATAGTAACTTGATAGCCTGCTTGGTTTAGAAGGGCGATTGCCTCAAGACTTCCTGGGAGTGCCACCCATTCATCTACTGATTTTACGTAGTCATCGCGATCTTCATTGATCACGCCATCACGATCAAGAATGATGAGCTTGGAAGATCCGCTGCCGTTACTCATGCTAATTTGCCAAGATCGGCAACGAGATTCATTTTCTGATGTAGTTGTTGCAAAAGGGCTAAGCGGTTATCACGTAGCTCAGGATTGGGATCCATCACCATCACATCAGCAAAGAACTGATCAATTGGGACACTTAGGGCAACGAGTGATTTGAGCACTTCGACAAATTGGCGTTTCTCGTAAGCATTAGTTAATGTAGGGGTAATGCTTTCTAGAGCCTTGTAAAGAGCAGACTCAGCCGGAATTTGTAAAAGCTTACTAGAGCAAATAGCAGGAATTGCGCTTGTTGTTTTCTTCAAAATATTACTAATGCGTTTATTTGCCGCAGCCAATTGAGTAGCTTGTGTTAAAGCATTAAATTCTCGTAAGGCAGTTAAGCGCTCAAGCAGATCATTAATTTGAGTAGGCGCTTGACTTAGAACAGCATCAATTTCCGCGTTAGTAAATGGTCTTCCGGCAACTGATTGATCGCGTAAGTAGGCTCGCAAACGATCGATGATGAATTCATAAATATCGGCAGCATTAGCTTTGTCTTGTACATCTTTTTGTGGGAACTGTGTGCGAGTCAATTCAATTAACTCAGGCAAGCTTAAAGAAAGATTTTTTTCAAGTAGCAAGCGGCAGATGCCTAGAGCATGACGTCGTAATGCAAACGGGTCTTTGTCGCCAGTTGGCGCAAGGCCTACACCCCAAATACCTACTAGGGTTTCTAACTTATCGGCAATCGCTAGAATTGTGCCAATCTGGGTTTGCGGTAAAGCATCACCTGCAAAACGCGGCATGTAGTGTTCACTGCAGGCGGCAGCAACTTGTGCGTTCTCACCATCATGCACTGCATAGTAGCGACCCATAATGCCCTGCAACTCAGGAAATTCACCAACCATATCCGTTAAAAGGTCGGTCTTTGCAATTTCTGCGGCACGACTGGCAAGTTTTTCATCTGCATTCAGTTTTTTAGCGATAGCAGTGGCAATCCCTTGGACGCGCTTACTGCGCTCTTGTTGAGAGCCCAATTTATTGTGATAAACCACCTTAGCAAGATCGTCAATCCGAGATGCTAATGAACGCTTTTGATCTTGTTGGAAAAAGAAGCGTGCATCTGATAAGCGGGGACGTACGACACGCTCATTGCCGGAGATGATTGCGTTTGGTTTAGAGGTCTCAATATTAGAGACAATCAAAAAACGACTGCGCAGCTTGCCTTGCTTATCAGTCAATGCAAAATATTTTTGATTTGTCTGCATTGTTAGAATTAAACATTCTTGGGGAACCTCTAAAAATTCTGGATCAAAATGACATGTGTAAATCGCTGGCCATTCCACTAGTGCTGTGACTTCATCTAATAGGGTGTCTGGCATTAGCACTAAGTCATCTCCAGCAGCTTTTAAAAGCTCAGCCTCGATTTGTGCACGACGCTTTTTAAAGCATGGAATAATTTTTCCCTTAGTCTCTAAGGCGTTTTCGTATTGATCTGCTGCTGCAATAGCAAGCTCACTTGGTGCTAGAAAGCGGTGCCCCTCAGTCTGATTGCCGGCATCAATGCCTAAGCTTTTGATGTTGAGGGTTTTAGTGCCATGCAAGGCAATGATGCCATGGGCGGGACGGGCAAATTGGACTTCTGCTAATTGCCCATCTTTTTGAAGCACCTGGTAATGCATCATTTTGGCAATTGGTAATTTACTAAGCGTTTGTTCAAGTGCTGTTTGTGCTGTTGGTTCCAATGCTGCGCCTTTAGCAATCACATTAAGGAACAAGGCTTCATTCTTACCATCGCCCGCTCTTTCAAGGGTACTAAGATTGATATCTGCATAACCTAGAGTACTTAATTTTTTGAGTAGTGGTGGAGTTGCTTCACCCTCTGCATCAAATGCAATACTAGTTGGGAGTAGCTTCTCACGTACTGGATAGTCTGGCGCCTGATCTAGAACATCACTGATTTGAACGGCGAGACGACGCGGTGTAGCAAAGCTAGTGATCGTTGAAGACTCCGTTGTGAGTCCCACAGTTTTCAAAGCTGTAAAGATACCTTCGCTAAAAGCATCGCCTAGGCGACGCAGTGACTTAGGTGGTAACTCTTCAGTAAAGACTTCAATCAGCAAAGTTGCAGATTGAGAGGAAGAATGGCTTTTGCTCATAAATGGCTTAGGCTTTGGTTTCGCGTTGACACATCGGAAAACCTAATTTTTCTCGAGACTCAAAATAAGCCTGTGCAACCGAGCGAGAAAGATTGCGAATTCGACCAATATAGGCTGCGCGTTCTGTCACTGATATTGCGCCACGGGCATCAAGTAGGTTAAAGGTATGCGCTGCTTTTAGAACCATTTCGTAGGCAGGTAAAGCAAGCGGGACTTCCATTAAACGCTTTGCTTCCCCTTCGTAGTTCGCAAAGTTTGTGAATAAAAGATCAGCATTAGAGTGCTCAAAGTTATAAGCAGATTGTTCCACCTCATTTTGATGATAGACATCTCCATAAGAAAGACCCTCAGTCCAAACTAGGTCATAAACGTTTGAGCAGTTTTGAATATACATAGCGAGGCGCTCAATACCGTAGGTAATTTCTCCTAAAACGGGATTGCAATCCAGTCCGCCGACTTGTTGAAAGTAAGTGAACTGTGTCACTTCCATGCCGTTCAACCATACTTCCCATCCTAGACCCCAGGCTCCTAAGGTTGGGTTCTCCCAGTCATCCTCCACAAAGCGGATGTCATTTTCTTTGAGATCAAGCCCTAGTGCGGTAAGTGAACCAAGATACAGCTCAAGAATATTTTCCGGAGCAGGCTTTAGAACAACTTGATACTGATAATAGTGCTGTAAGCGATTTGGATTTTCTCCATAACGTCCGTCTTTTGGTCTGCGCGATGGCTGCACATAAGCAGCATTCCATGGCTCTGGGCCAATGGCGCGCAAAAAAGTGGCGGTATGAGACGTACCTGCACCAACCTCAAGGTCAATAGGCTGCAATAAGGCACAACCTTGTTGGCCCCAATAATCTTGAAGTTTGAGAATGATTTGCTGAAAAGTAAGCATGATTAACCTGGCTAAGCCGTTGATTTTACATGGCTAGGACGGATAAGAGCCAAAATAACTAAAAACGACGATGGCGAATCAGGCCCCATATCAGTAGTAGGCATGAAATGCTCAAAATAGGTACATCACCCCAATTTACATATGGTGTTTTTCCGGAATAAGCCTGTACTTGAGTGCTTAGGGTGGCTTGAGTAAATTCAGGGAGAATTTGAAGCACCTTTCCATCTGCACCTAAGACTGCAGTAATGCCAGTATTAGTTGCTCTCAAGGCTGGAAGTCCAGTCTCTAAAGACCGTAATTGAGAAAGTCTTAATTGCTGAGCCGGAGCTTGTGATTTACCAAACCAAGCCAGATTAGTGATGTTGATGAGTAAATTGGTTGGCTGTGTATTGTTGCGAATCCTACTTGCAAGCTCTCCACCAAAAACATCTTCATAGCAAATCGTAATAGCCGCAAGAATAGGGGTTTGATCCTTTGAGGCGATATTAAAAGGCGCTTGTTCCAATCCACCGCGAGCAAAGTCGCTCATTGGCACATGGAAAGCTTTTACGAACCACTGAAAACCCAGAGGAATAAATTCACCGAAAGGAACTAAATGGGCTTTGTCGTATTGATAAGGTACGGCATTTGGCGAAAGGCCAACAGCTCGGTTTGTGTACTGTATTCCTGAATTATTTTTGACCTCACCAATTAAGCCAAGCAAGATATTACTTGAACTTTTATTAGCAAAGTCTTGCAGGTAATTAAAGAGCCCTGGAGGAAGGTTATCCTGAGGCCAAGGAAATGCGGTTTCAGGAATGATGATGAGATTCGCTACTTCTTTTTTAATTTCATTTGTATAAAAATCAATTTGCTGACTGATTGCTAGTGGATTTAATTTCAGACTTTGTTCAAAATTTCCTTGAATCAGTCTTACGCTAACGGGCTCGCCAAATGGTTTAGTAAAAGTAAAGAGTCCGGCTAGTTGTGAAACAGCTATGACAGAGACGATGCCAATTGTGCTAGTGAGCCAGCGTTTTTTAATTAGTACAATTTCCCAAGAAGTCCAAATAACAAAAAAGGTGCAGGCTAACCCGCCAAAGAATGGAGCAATTGGCGCAAAGGGGCCATTTATCTGAGCTTCAGCAAATCCCATCCAAGGAAATCCTGTAAATATTTCTCCCCGAAGATATTCACTGACAACCCAGCTTGATGCTAAAAATAAGCCAATGATGTAAGAGGATTTGAAAAAGCAGATCGATAAACACGCGATCGAGAAATACAGTGCCATGTATGCAGACAGTAAAAAAACTGCCATACAAGAAAGCAGGACGTTCATACCACCTACATCATGAAGGCTAATGTAGAGCCACCATAGGCCGGCTACAAAATAGCCTAGCCCAAATGCCATACCTAGTGTGAAAAATTTCTTGCGAGAGAGGTGGACTTCGGAGCTGAGGCGCCACCACACTAAACTTAAAAGTGGAATCTGTAACCAGCCACCATAGGGAAGCTCCGCAGCCATTGCTATCGAAGAGCCCAGTACAAAAAGAATCAGTAGCGTGACTGCAACATTTTGATGCTTATGATTAGAATGCAAATCAAACAAGGTAGTTCTCAGTCGTCTACTTTGGGCGTTTGGCGTGCCAACAATATATGAATTTGTCTTGGATCAGCACGCAGAACTTCAAACTCAATACCATCGATTTGTATGAGCTCACCGATTTTTGGAACACGTCCTAGATGTTGAATGACGAGGCCCGCTACTGTTTCAATATCTTCCACTGCGAAGTGGGTTCCCAGAGCCTTATTAAATTGTTCAAGTTCTGTAATACCTTTAACTCTGATGTCCCCATTATCTAGAGGGAGGATATTGTCGGCCTCTTCATCAATATCATGCTCATCCTCAATATCGCCAACGATTTGCTCAAGTACGTCTTCAATAGTAATGATGCCTGCTACACCGGCGTATTCATCCACCACAATTGCTAGGTGGTTACGATTGTCTTTGAAGTCACGTAATAAAACACTTAAGCGTTTTGACTCAGGTATAAAAACAGCCGGACGAAGCCAGTCGCGAACCTGAAAGTCTTTTTCTGTTCCGTGGCGAAGTAAGTCCTTTGCCAATAAGATACCGATAACGTTATCGCGGCTTCCCTCAAATACCGGAAAACGGGAATGAGCTGCTTCAATGACGCACTTAATGAGTTCAGCTATTGGAAGATTAATGTCTATCCAATCAATTTGGGCGCGAGGTACCAAGATGTCTCGAGCACAAAGTCGGCCGACCTGAAATACACCCTCAATCATTGAGAGAGCATCGGCATCAATTAGACCTTCGGCTTGGGATTCACGAAGACTTGCCATGAGTTCTTGGCGACGTTCGCTAAGGCTAGTTGGCTGCGGTGTTAAAAAATTAGCTAAGCGATCTAAAAGGGATTTTTTGGGGTCAGGCATGATGCAAGAATAGCGTAGAAATGAGTCAAATCAATAATTGGAGTCTAGAAAGTCGTTACTAGGCTAAGTAGGGGTTTGCAAAACCCATTTTTTGGAGAATCCTCACCTCTTGAGCCTCCATCTTTTCAGCCCCTTTCTTTTTCTCATGATCAAGGCCTTGGGCATGCAGACAGCCATGCACAATAAGGTGGGCAAGATGGGCTTTAAGTAATTTCTTTTGCTCTTTAGCCTCCCTCTGAATCACTGGCAAACAAAAAATAATGTCAGCTGCCACAGTATTTTTGGAATGCTCATATGGGAAAGTTAAAACATTGCTCGCGTAATCCTTATTTCGAAAGGAGATATTTAATTTTTTCCCTTCCGTAGTATTGACAAAGCGCAGGGTTAATAGTCCATTACTGTTTACTGCGCCCTTCACCCATTTTTTGATTAAGCTAGCTGATGCGACATGACTCACTGTAGCTTCAATTGTAGGGCTAGCATACTGAATATCAATGGTAAGTTTAGACTGCATGAGCCTCTACCATTTCACCTCTTAAGGTGTAGTTGAGGACTTCAGTAATGCGGATATCCACCATTTGTCCAATCAGGGAGTCGATTTCTTGATCAGACACTTTAAAGTGAACAACGCGATTATTTTCTGCGCGTCCTTGCAGATTGATACCATCTTTAGCCAAGCCTTCAATGAGCACTCTTTCAGTTTTGCCGAGCATCTTTTGGCTAATCTGATGAGATTGTCCTTCAATCAGTGCTAATAGCGTTTGTAAGCGTTTTAGCTTGACTTCATAAGGAGTTTCATCGTTCAGGTTAGCTGCGGGTGTACCGGGCCTAGGGCTAAAAATAAAGCAGAAGCTGTTATCAAAATCTAATTCTCGGACCATCTTGAGTAGCTTTTCGAAGTCAGCCTCAGTTTCACCAGGAAAGCCAACGATGAAATCACTGGAAAGAGTAAGGTCAGGCCTTACAGAGCGCATTTTACGAATAATGCTTTTATATTCGAGCGCAGTATATCCCCGCTTCATTGCAGATAGCATTGAGTCAGAGCCATGTTGAACGGGCAAATGTAAATGACTCACTAGCTTAGGTACTTTTGCATATACATCGATCAGGCGTTGGGTAAATTCTTTAGGATGGCTAGTTGTGAAGCGAATGCGTTCCACTCCGGGAATTTCTGCAACATATTCTATGAGTAGGGCAAAGTCAGCAATCTCTTCAGTACCACCCATTTTTCCAAGATAAGCATTGACGTTTTGACCAAGCAGCACGATCTCTTTAACACCTTTGCTTGCAAGCCCTGCAACTTCAGCAAGAACGTCATCAAAAGGTCTAGAGACTTCCTCACCGCGGGTGTAAGGGACAACGCAGTAACTACAGTACTTGGAACACCCCTCCATGATAGAGACATAGGCTGAGCCACGGGTTTGTCTTGATACTGGAAGGTGATCAAACTTTTCAATTTCTGGAAAAGAAATATCTACTTGAGAGATACCTGTTTTGCGACGCTTGGCAAGTAGATCTGATAGACGATGTAATGTTTGGGGTCCAAAGACAACGTCAACATAGGGAGCACGATTGACAATTTGTTGACCCTCTTGACTAGCTACACAGCCACCAACACCAATTAATAAATCAGGCTTGTTTTTCTTTAGTTCGCGTAAGCGTCCTAAATCTGAAAAAACTTTATCTTCTGCTTTTTCACGAATAGAGCAGGTGTTTAGTAGCACCACATCTGCATCTTCTGGAGAGTCTGTAATCACCATGCCTTCATTAGCATGAAGGAGGTCAGCCATCTTGCCCGAGTCATACTCGTTCATTTGACAGCCAAAGGTTTTGATATAGAGCTTTTTCATATGCCGTTCTCAGGTTTATAACTGGGGGCGAAGCACAGATTTTACTGTTTTATAAAAGTCGGTAGGCCAGAATCGCTACCACCGTAGGTGGAAGTGCCGCAATGAGTAGGTAGAGGGCTGAAACAGCACCGTTGGGGAAGTGGTGGCGCAAAATGGCTATACCTGCTGGGTTGGGCGCATTGGCAATCACGGTAAGACCGCCACCGGCAACTGCGCCACCCACTAAAGCTAGCTTGAAATCTAATGAAGTATCAGAGACTAATGAGCCTAAATAGGTCAAAGCTGCATTATCAGTAATTGCAGTGAGTGCAAGGGCACCATAAAACACTTCGGTAGGGCTCATCTTTCCTAAAATAGGCTGTAGCCACCAACCTTGTAAAGCACCCAGCACTACTAAGCCACCCAGGAAGAAACCAACCAACAGCGCTTCTCTCAGTATGAGGGGACTTTGATGTTTTGGGTAGGCAGTGGTGTAGCCAATAAAAAATAGCAGTATCCACATGAACATAATAGGGTCATGAGCAAAGATAACTACGCCAAGTAAAAATAGTAGATGCATCAAGACGACCACCGGCGGAATTTTTACTTGTTTAGCTCCCGGATTAGGGTCAATCAATTGACGATGAAATAAAATTGTCGCTCCTAGCGCATTGATACAAATTGCAATGCAAGATTCAATGCCGAAGTTAGCAAACATGAAGCCTGAGCTCCAGTCCCAGGTTGTGGCAACCATGAGAACCGGTGGAGCAGCAAAGTTTGTAAGAGTCCCGCCAATAGAAATGTTGACAAAGAGAACCCCTAAAGTTCCAAATAGAAGGGCGTTGGAGCATTTATGTCGATACACTAGATCGCGTAATAGAAAAGCTGCTAGGGTCATCGCAGCAGCCTCTGTAATTAGTGAGCCTAGTAATGGTGTTACAGCGAGTGTCAAAAAATACAAAGCAGGCGCACTTCTGATACGTAAGATCAGTTGCAATATATTGGAAAGCACATGCAAAAATTCTGTAGAGATATATAGGATGGGTTTACTGCCAGCCACAATCATGATGGCAAAAACAAATAGGGGCTCTGTAAAGTTGCGCTTATCTAAAAAAGATTTTGCAGTACTCAATCCATCTGTAAAACTTATAAAGATAATGAGGATGGCCGCCCAGAACCCAAAAACAATTTCGACTTCACCAAGTAGGTGCCAAAGGCCGGAATGGGTTGGAGATTTTTTAGCGAGAGCCTCAAAATAACCAGTACAAAAGGTATGTAAAACTGCAATTGCAAAAATGATGCTTGCGCCGAGTTCAATAGAGGTAAAGTTCATGGAAGCATGGTAGCAGGTGAAGCAATATATTAAGACCTTGGCACTTTAGGAGTTTTTGATGAAATTAAAGATTGGTTATGAAGCCCTAATTACTCAGGCAATGGCTCAAATTGAGACAGTCCCATTAGATGAGGCGCACGCCCTATTGGATGATCCGAATATCGTCTTTGTAGATATTCGTGACGTACGCGAATTAGAGCGTGAGGGAATGATTCCGAATGCTTTGCACGCCCCTAGAGGAATGTTGGAGTTTTGGGTAGACCCGGAAAGCCCCTATTACAAACCAATCTTTGGAGAGGGTAAGCGCCTAATTTTGTATTGTGCTTCGGCTTGGCGCTCTGCTTTAGCAACCGAGACCTTACAAAAAATGGGTATACCTAAGGTATGTCACTTGGAAGGTGGTTTTAGTGCCTGGAAGAAAGCCCAACTACCTACTGTTCAAAAAGTAAGTAGACCCCCTTCTGCATAAATGTAAGATCAATTAAATCATCAGCAATATTCTATTCATTTGAGGTAAGTATGAGAAAAGTAGAGTCACGGTTTGGCGAAGGGCCACTACAACAAAAGCTTACAGCTGGTGAGCTTCATTTTTTATCTGATGCAGAAATTTCTAAGGGTGGCGCCAATACTGGTCCCAGTCCTCATGAATATTTAGGGGCTGCCTTAGCCGCCTGTACTTCGATGACTTTAAAGATGTATGCGGTTCGTAAAGCGATCCCATTAGAAAACGCAATAGTCACTGTCGATATTGAGCGAGTGGACGATGTTGAAACACTGAGTCGTGATGTTGAGCTTATTGGACATCTTAGCGCAGAAGAAAAAGAGCGCTTAATCGAGATTGCGAATAAGTGCCCTATTCATAAGGCACTTGCTGGGCAGATCCAAATAAAAACCCGACTTGTAAGTTAATACAAGCCGGGCAGTTTTTTGCAAGGGTGGCTATTGGCTTAGTTAGGCGCTTTAGCGGGCTGATTGTTTTTACCAGCGTTATATCCAGAGTTGTATTCAGAAGCTTGCTCTTTTTTGTAAGAGTCATATACATAGCCCGAAGCTGCGCCAACTGCTGCACCACCAACTGCACCCCAAATTGGGTTACCGTGGAAAATCGCTGTGCCAACTGCACCTGCTGCGGCGCCAATGCCAGCACCTGAAAGAGTACGCTGTTCTGTGTTGCTCATGTTCGAGCAACCAGCTATAGCTAATGTTGCTGCAGTAATTGCGATAATTTTTTTCATATCAACTGATCCTTTAAATAAATTTTGAATGAGCTAAGTGCTTGGATTATTTCTTGGCGCAAGGAAAGCGTTCCGCCATGAACCCCAAAAAAACGCCTGCTGCCGGTTTATCAGCAACTTGTTGATTTGCTTGTGCAAATTTCACAAACTCAGTGATAACATCATCGCGTGCTGGAGCTGGTTGTTTAACGCAAATAAAAGGCTTGGCACGTTGCGGGTGACGGGTTGCTAAATAAGTTTCATAAACAGCGGTAGTAAAACCAATGCAGAAGCTACGGGAATCTGGACTTGCAGGAGTTTTGCAAGTATTAGCAAGTTCCTGCGTGCTAAGTACTTTGATAGTTTCTTGGGCCTGGACTAGGCCAGAAATTGCGGCCAAAGCAGCCAAAACAACGAGGACTTTCTTCATGGGTTCTCCCTTAGGTGTATGTAAAACGATCATAAACCATAAATTAGGCTATTTATTGCACTAAATAGGTGCAATATGCACTTTTTTAGCTTTATTTGTTCCCCATAATGATGCAAAAAACTAGAAGGGGTAATTTCATGGAAATTTTGAAATCTGGCAGTGATGTTTTATTTATTTTGTTGGGCGCCATTATGGTGCTCGCTATGCATGCGGGATTTGCATTCCTTGAATTAGGAACGGTAAGAAAAAAGAACCAGGTAAATGCCTTAGTCAAGATCTTGGTGGATTTTGCCGTTTCGACCATTGCCTATTTTTTTATTGGGTACAGCATTGCATACGGGGTAAATTTTTTCTCAGGCGCTGAATTGCTTGCCGAAAGAAATGGCTATGAGTTAGTGAAGTTTTTCTTCTTGCTAACTTTTGCTGCTGCTATTCCAGCAATTATTTCTGGTGGAATTGCAGAGCGCGCTAAATTTAATCCACAACTCATTGCAACATTTATCATAGTAGGTTTTGTATACCCCTTCTTTGAGGGAATTGCATGGAACCAACATTATGGTATTCAGGCATGGATCAAGGGTTTCACTGGTGAAGAGTTTCACGACTTTGCTGGCTCTATAGTGGTCCACGCAGTGGGTGGTTGGATCGCTCTTCCCGCGGTGATTCTTTTGGGTGCGCGTCGTGGTCGTTATACCAAAGAGGGGCAAATTTCTGCTCATCCGCCCTCAAGTATTCCTTTTCTAGCTTTAGGTGCTTGGATCCTGACAGTAGGTTGGTTTGGATTTAATGTGATGAGTGCACAAACGATTGACAAAATTAGTGGTTTAGTTGCTATGAATTCTTTAATGGCAATGGCCGGTGGAACCATAGCAGCTTGGGTTGTGGGACGCAATGATCCTGGTTTTACTTATAACGGACCACTTGCTGGTTTGGTCGCTGTTTGTGCTGGCTCAGATTTAATGCATCCACTTGGCGCTTTGTTTGTTGGTTTAGTCGCAGGTGGATTATTTGTTTATATGTTCACATTAGTACAAAACCGTTGGAAGATCGATGATGTTCTAGGTGTTTGGCCCCTGCATGGTCTTTGTGGACTTTGGGGTGGCTTAGCTGCGGGTATTTTTGGAGCAAAAGCACTTGGCGGAATTGGTGGCATCAGCTTTACCGCCCAACTGATTGGGAGTGCACTTGGGGTAGGCATTGCTCTGCTAGGTGGTTTTGTAGTGTACGGAACACTCAAGGCAGTCTTAGGGATTCGGATGTCCCAAGAAGAAGAATACGAGGGTGCTGATTTAAGTGTGCATCGCATATCTTCTAGCCCAGATCGTGAGCCTAACTGGTAGTTTGAACTTAACAATATATAGCCCTGATTCGTACTTATAATGAGTCATGGCTATATTTGAACTAGATGGAAACGCCCCCCAATTAAATGAGGGAGCCTGGATTGCAGAGAGCGCAGAAGTGATTGGCAAGGTTGAGCTTCACAAAAATGCTAATGTTTGGCCGCAGGTAGTCATTCGAGGTGATAACGATCTGATTCAAATCGGTGAAGGCAGTAATGTGCAAGACGCTTCTGTTTTGCATACCGATCCAGGATATGAGCTCATTATTGGTAAACATGTCACAGTAGGGCATAAAGTCATGCTCCATGGTTGTCACATTGGTGATGGCAGCCTCATCGGTATTGGCGCTGTCATTTTGAATGGCGCTAAGGTTGGTAAGAATTGTTTAGTCGGTGCTGGTGCTCTCATTACTGAGGGCAAAGAGTTTCCAGATGGATCAATGATTATTGGATCTCCAGCCAAAGCAGTGAAGACGCTAACACCAGAACAAATTGCTGGTATTGAAGAAATTGCTGGGCGTTATGTAAAGAATGCCCAGCGTTATGTCAAAACACTTAAGAGAATTGCTTAATTATTTAGCTGTTTATTAACCTCTGCCTACAAAAGGCATCTTCGTTGCCATGATGGTCATTGAGAGAATATTACTCTCTAGAGGCAGTTGAGCCATATGCAACACCGCTTCTCCTACGTGATCTACATCCATGCGTGGCTCAACCTTGATGGATTGATCAGCTTGCATAATTCCGGCAGCCATCCGTTCAGTCATTTCAGTTGCAGCATTACCAATATCGATTTGACCACAAGCAATATTAAATGGGCGTCCATCTAATGAAATAGTCTTGGTAAGGCCGCTGATCCCATGCTTAGTGGCGGTGTAGGGTGCCGACATTGGGCGGGGAGCATGAGCAGAGATTGAGCCATTGTTAATAATTCTTCCACCCTGAGGAGATTGGGCTTTCATCATCCGAATCGCTTCTTGTGAGCATAAGAAAGCACCGCAGAGGTTTGAATTGACAACATTCATCCACTGCTCGTAAGTTAAATCTTCCATCGGAATTGCTGGTGCACCAACGCCTGCATTATTAAACAGCACATCAATTCGACCAAAGCGCTCTTTAAGGGCGGCAAATAATTTCTTTACTTGCTCGGGTTTGCCAACATCACAAGCAACTGCTAGACAGTTTTCACTCGTACCACCAATATCAGTAATTGCTTTTTCCAGTTTCTCTAAATTGCGCCCAGTGAGTACGACTTGAAAGCCGCCTTTTAGGAGTGCTTTTGCTGCTGCTCTGCCAATGCCTACCCCAGCTCCAGTGACTAGTGCTACTTTATTATTGATTTGTGACATGACTATCTTTCTTTATATTTATTTTGGTAATGGTAAAGCAGTTTTATAGCGTACCTGTTTTAAGGCAAAGCTAGAGCGAATTTTTTCAATTCCTGGTATTGGTGTTAGTTGTTCTAAGATAAATTTTTCGAGGGCGCCCATATCAGCTACTGCAACACGGATGAGGTAGTCGCTATCACCAGTCATGAGATAACACTCCATCACCTCATCATGCTCTGAGATACGCTGTTCAAATTGTGCCAAAGCTTCTTTAGATTGCTCTTTAAGGCTAATAGAAATAAACACATTTAATCCAAGCCCCAGAACCTTGGGATCTGCCAGAGCAACATAGTTTCTGATCACGCCCTTATCTTTGAGGGCCTTCACGCGCATGAGGCAGGGTGATGGTGATAAATGTACCCGCTTAGCAAGTTCTACATTGCTGTGCGAACTGTCATTTTGCAGTTCGTTTAGGATTCTGATATCTATCGTATCTAGTTTCATAAAATACCTTAAAAATTGATTTATTAAGCATATTATGCTGATAATTATGATTTACGACCATTAATTAGCATCCTATTTTGCCTTTTATCCAACAGAATAAACTCTTGGAATTACTTTTTGCTTGGGGGAGTTGTGGGTGTCGGGCTTGTATCTTCACAAATTGAGAATTTGCTACCTATTGGTGAATCAGCCCAAAAAGATTGCGCCATGACTGAGCTTGAGTTTTGGGCAGGTCCGTCAGCAAGAAAATTTGCCCGTGAATTTGGTGTCGATATTAAACAGGTAAAAGGCAGCGGCCAAAGAGGTCGCATTACTAAAGAAGACATTGGGCAATTTATTAAGCGCTCAATGTTGGCAAAAGAAAGTACACATGTTCAAGTCACTCAAGGCATTGCAGGATTTGATCTCTTGCCCTGGCCCAAAGTGGACTTTAGCAAGTTTGGAGAGGTAGAGCGTCAAGCACGTAGTCGGATTCAGAAAGTTTCAGCCGCTAATCTAGCGCGTAACTGGGTCATGATTCCCGCAGTGACCTATCACGATGATGCAGATATTACAGATCTCGAAGAGTTCCGTGCCGCATTAAATCTTGAGAATAAAAAAGACGCAGTGAAAATTACTTTGTTGGCTTTTTTAATTAAGGCCGCCGTGGGTGCACTCAAGAAATACCCAACATTTAATTCCTCGCTCGATGGCGAAGAGCTGATTTTAAAAAAATATTTTCATATCGGCTTTGCAGTTGATACTGCAGGCGGCCTAGTCGTTCCAGTTATTCGTAATGTAGACCAAAAGGGCCTTATTGAGATTGCAGAGGAGACGGCTGCGCTAGCAAAGTTAGCTCGCGAAGCAAAGCTAAAGCCAGATCAGATGCAGGGCGCCTCTTTTACGATCTCTTCATTAGGCGGCATTGGCGGAACTTACTGTGCTCCGATTGTGAATGCTCCTGAGGTCGCAATTTTGGCAGTAAATAAGTCTGCCATGAAACCCATTTGGGATGGAAGCCAGTTTGTTCCTCGCCTCATTTGTCCGCTTTCGATGACCGCCGATCATCGCGTGATCGATGGCGCTTTAGCCACACACTTCACCACTTATCTCACTCAGTTATTGGGTGATTTTCGTAAGGTTACCTTGTGAATTTACAGTATAAAAAGTTACCTAGGAATTTTTCATGAACGCACCCGACATTAAAAAATATCTCCATCTTGAGCACGTAGATACCGATCCTGCAGAAACTGCAGAATGGAATGATGCTTTTATGGATCTATTGGCCACGGGCGATAGTGCGCGTGCCAAATTCATTTTGGATAATTTAGTAAAGCTGGCTAACAAAAACCAAATTAATTGGGTACCTGATTTAGTTACCCCTTATGTCAATTCCATCCCCGTAGATGAGCAACCACCATTTCCTGGAGACCTTGCGATTGAAGAAAAGCTCGCATCTCTTATGAGGTGGAATGCACTTGCGATGGTGGCAAAGGCTAATGAAGCTTATGGAGAGTTGGGCGGCCATATTGCCAGTTATGCCAGTGCCGCCGATTTATTTGAGGTTGGATTTAACCACTTCTTTCGTGCTAGAACTGAGGGCGGAGATGCAAAAGAGCGTGGCGATTTAGTTTTCTTCCAGCCGCATAGTGCTCCAGGAGTTTATGCACGTGCTTACTTAGAGGGAAGGCTTACTGAGAATGATCTAGCGCATTATAGACGCGAGATTACTGCCCCTGAATCTGGAGCAAGAGGCTTATCAAGCTATCCACATCCATGGTTGATGCCTGATTTTTGGCAATTTCCAACAGGCTCAATGGGCATTGGACCTATTAGCTCGATTTACCATGCGCGTTTTATGCGCTATCTCAGCGATCGCAAATTATTAGACTGCTCTACTAGAAAAGTATGGGGTGTATTTGGCGATGGCGAGATGGACGAGCCAGAAAGTATGAGCGCCTTAACTTTAGCCTCTAGAGAAAAGCTCGATAACTTGGTTTGGGTAGTCAATTGCAACTTACAGCGTTTAGATGGCCCAGTGCGTGGTAATGGCCGCATCATTGACGAGCTCGAAAAATTGTTCCGAGGCTCTGGTTGGAATGTCATTAAGTTGGTTTGGGGTAGCGATTGGGACGGCTTATTTGCAAGAGATACCACGGGAGCATTAGTAAATGCTTTTGCGCAAACCGTTGATGGACAAATGCAGACATTTGCTGCAAAAGACGGTAGCTTTAATCGTAAAAACTTTTTTGGTCAAAACGAAGAGTTAGCTCGTCTTGCACAAGGTATGACGGATGAACAAATCGATCGACTGAAAAGAGGTGGCCACGATTTAGTCAAAATTCATGCAGCTTATCAAGCCGCTGCTAATCATGTTGGTCAGCCAACGGTGATCTTGGCGCATACCAAAAAAGGCTATGGTATGGGTAATGCCGGTCAAGGAAAAATGACCACCCATAGTCAGAAAAAGTTAGATGACGAGGCTTTGATCGAATATCGCAATCGCTTTAATTTGCCATTAACAGATGAGCAAGCAACTAGCCTTACATTCTTTAGGCCTAATGAAACCAGTGAAGAGCTGAAATATTTAAAAGAGCAGCGTAATAAGCTTGGCGGCCAGTTGCCTAAGCGTTATTCAGAATGTGAGAAGTTAAATATTCCCAATATTGCTTCGTACGCGAGCTTTGCAATCAAGGCTGAATCAAAAGAGATGTCGACGACGATGGCTTTTGTCCGCATGCTTGGGAATTTGCTGAAAGATAAAGAGCTTGGCCCTCGAGTAGTACCGATTGTTGCTGATGAGGCACGTACTTTCGGGATGGCTAATCTATTTAAACAAGTGGGCATTTACTCAAGTGTTGGTCAGCGCTACGAGCCGGAAGATATTGGTTCGGTACTGAGCTATCGCGAGGCTTTAGACGGACAAATTTTGGAAGAGGGTATTAGCGAAGCGGGTGCGATTGCTAGCTGGACTGCTGCAGCAACTAGCTACAGCGTGCATGGCATTGCAATGTTGCCTTTTTACATCTACTACTCTATGTTTGGATTTCAGCGTATCGGTGATGCTATCTGGGCCGCTGCTGATCAACGTGCTAGAGGATTTTTGTTAGGGGCAACCTCTGGTAGAACAACCTTAGGTGGTGAAGGTTTACAGCATCAAGATGGTAGTAGTCAGCTTGTTGCCGCTACTATTCCGAATTGCAAGGCATATGACCCTGCGTTTGCTGGAGAGTTGGCTGTGATCGTAGACCAAGGCATGCGCGATATGCTAGTTGATCAAAAAGATTTGTTCTATTACATCACGCTCATGAATGAGAACTATGCACAACCTGACCTGCCACAGGGTGCTGCTGAAGGAGTGATTCGGGGCTGCTACAAATTAAAAACTATTAATGCCATTCAAGCGGACGGTAAATCATCTATGACTCTGCTTGGCTCTGGTGCAATCATGACTGAGGTATTGAAGGCGGCAGACATGCTTGCTAATGATGGCATCAATGTCGATATCTTTAGTGTGACGAGTTGGAGTGAGCTTTCTAGGGATGGTAAGGCAAAAGAGCAAGCAAGACTTTTGGGTGGCTCCAATGTTGAGCAGGCATTTATTAGCCAAGTGCTTGCACAAGGTCGTGGCCCTATAGTGGCCGCAACAGACTATGTGCATGCACTACCAGAAAGTATTCGTGCATATATTCCGGATGCTAGAGAATATATTACGCTCGGTACTGATGGTTTCGGTAGAAGTGATACGAGAGCCGCGTTGCGCGAATATTTTGGTGTTAATGCAAATCGTATTTATAAGGTAGCAAAAGAAACATTGAAAAAATAATATTTTGTCTCGATGCCTTATGATGACCACACTATTACTCATTACTGAATTTACTGGAGATTTTTAGATGTCCCTTATTCAAAAGCTCAAAGCTCGCGCTGCTAGCAATAATCCTGTGCGGGTGGGTATCATTGGCGCTGGCAAATTTGGTTCTATGTATCTCTCGCAAGTGCCTCGTACCCCAGGTATTCATCTAGTGGCTGTGGCAGACCTCTCTCCAGCACGTGCCAAAGAATCTCTTGCGCGCGTGGGTTGGGATGCAGCTCGTTATAGCGCTAACTCTCTCCAAGATGCTGCTAAGTCTGGAGCTACTTTTGTGACTGACGACGCAGAAAAAATGATTGCCAGCGAGCATATTGATATTGTGATCGACTCTACCGGTAGCCCAGCAGCTGGCATTCGTCATGCTCTGTTATGTATTGATCATCGTAAACACATCATCATGGTCAATGTAGAGGCAGACGTTTTAGCTGGACCATTGCTTGCACGAAAGGCAGCAGAGGCTGGAGTCATTTACTCAATGGCTTCAGGCGATCAGCCCGCCCTCATTGCAGAATTAGTAGATTGGGCTAGAACAATTGGACTAGAAGTGGTGTGTGCGGGTAAGGGAACTAAATATTTACCCGTATATCACCAGTCTACGCCAGATACAGTCTGGGGCCATTATGGTTTCTCTGAGGAACAAGTCGCCGGTGGTGACTTTAATGCGCAAATGTTCAACTCATTTTTGGATGGAACGAAATCAGCTCTTGAAATGGCTGCAGTCTCGAATGCTTGTGACTTAAATCCCCCCAGTAATGGCTTAGAGTTTCCACCTTGTGGGGTAGACGACCTGCCACATATCTTCAGACCTGTAGCCGAAGGTGGCATCTTGACTCAAAAAGGCACCGTTGAAGTAGTGTCTTCTGTTGAGAGAGATGGTCGCCCGGTATTTAGGGATCTGCGTTGGGGTGTCTATGCAGTGTTTGAAGCGCCTAGTCAATACGTGATTGATTGCTTTGCACAATATGGCTTAAAAACAGATAGCACTGGTAAATATGCAGCGATGTATAAGCCATACCACTTGATCGGTTTGGAATTAGGCATATCTGTTGCTAGTATTGCGGTACGTGGAGAAGCTACTGGAGCAACTGGCGATTGGAAGGGTGACGTTGTTGCTACTGCCAAACGTGCATTAAAAGCTGGTGAGAAATTAGATGGAGAAGGTGGCTTTACTGTTTACGGAAAGCTTATGACAGCAGCTGATTCATTGAAGCTTGGGGCTCTTCCGATTGGATTGGCTCATAATATGATTCTGAATAAAGACATCCCAGCAGGAAAGCCAGTATGCTGGAACGACGTTGACTACGATGCTACTCAACAGGCCATTCAATTTCGGCGTGAGATGGAAAAATTATTTTCTCAATAAAAAAGTACTCAGGTTTTAGTTTGCAGAAACACCTGCTTTATTACATAGCCACTCTTTAAAGAGTTTAATTTTTTGACTATTTTTTGTATTCGATCTAAACGATAAAAAGTGTGTTCGATCAGTTGTAGGCAGGAAAATTCCTTGCCCAAGCTCTACGAGTTCCCCCCTTGAGAGCTCTCTTTCGGCAAAGCGCACGCTTTCTAGAACGGCACCAATGCCATCAACTGCTGCTGATACAGAGAGCGCGGCACGATCAAAGGACATCTTTCTAGTAGAGGGGTTATTTAGGTGATTGATTTCAAACCATTGCTCCCAAGTATGGAGATTTAAGGAAGATTCAATCAACATCAGTTTACTCATGAGTTCTTCTATGGGAATATTGGGATCAATCAATTCTGGCGCACACAAGGGAGCAATTTTTTCTTCTCCTAAAGAGATAGAGGTAATACCAGGACCTTCATGGGTAAATTGATACGAGATAGCAATATCAATTTCTTGATTGCGCAAAAGGTCGATCGGTTCAGCTCCTGATGTGAGTCGAATGGTAATGTCGGGATTGTCTTTAATAAACTCAGGGAGTCTTGGGCTAAGCCACTTTGCGGCAAAGCTAGGAGAGCAGTGCAAAGCAAGCACTTGAGAGTTTGGGGAGAGAGTTACTTCATTGCATGCAGCTTCAATGACATCAAACACTCTAGAAAGTGAATCTAGTAGACGGCGCCCCTCAGCCGTAGGCTCCACTTTGCGGTTCTTCCGCAAAAATAGGACTTTTCCAAAATAATCTTCTAGCTCTCGAATTTGATGACTAATGGCCGACTGAGTGAGATGGAGCTCTTTAGCAGCCAAGGTAAAGCTCTCAAGACGTGCAGCAGCCTCAAAAGCGCGTAAAAGAACGTAATTTGGAATTTTTCTCATGTAAATATAATATACATGATTTATATTCATCTATTCATGAATACTTATCGTTTGTCAAATCCTTCGGGAAAGCCCATGATTACGGCTTAGTTATATTTTGAGTTTTTATCAAAACACCAAATCTGCTTGCATATTAAAAAAAGGAATTCACATGGCTGAAGTAATGGAGAAAGAACGTAAGTTGGACTTAGGCGGTAGAGAGTCAATTTATCAACCTGAGGATAAATCTCAAATTTTTCCTTATCAGCCAAAATTTGAGAGTTTTGCCCAGGAACGTCAACATCTTAAAGAGAGATTAGTAGCTGCATGCAGAGCATTTGCTCTTGAAAAGTTTGATTATGGATTTGCTGGACATTTAACAGTTCGTGATCCAGAGCATCCAAATCTATATTGGACTAATCCAATGGCTGTGCATTTTGATCAAGTTAAGGTCTCTAACTTAATTTTGGCTAATCATGAGGGCAACATTTTAGAAGGTAAGCACGCATTAAATCGTGCGGGGTTTGTATTGCATGCAGCAGTTCATGAAAAACATCCTGATATCGTTGCAATGTGTCATGCGCATACAGTCTATGGAACGGCATTTGCAGCGCTAGGTAAGCCATTAGATCCCATCTCGCAAGATGCTGCTGCATTCTTCGAAGATCATATGGTGTTGGCCGAGCAAGCTGGTCAAGTAGCTGTAGAGGATAATTCAGGATATAACGTAGCTGGCTCGTTGAAAAAAGTAAAAGCCATTATTCACCGTAACCATGGTTTGTTAACAGTCAGTCGCCATAGTATCGAAGCTGCGGCATTTTGGTTTATCGCCTTAGAGCGCTGCTGCAAACAGCAGATGATGGTTGAGGCAACAGGCATTAAGCCTGTGTTGTTATCGCCTGAAACCGCGCGTTACAGTCGTGAACATGTAGGAAGCGAGTATATTGGCTGGCTACATTTCCAGCCAATCTGGGGATACCTAAAAGAAAACCAGCCAGATATGTTTGAGTAATCGAACAGTTTTAAGATATAGCTAGTTAATCAATAGGAGCAGTAGTAATGACAAGTAAACAGGAACAAGCGGAGAAAAAGGTCAGCGCATCTGCGGGACCTGCAACGCCTAAGAAATTAGTTCCCTATGGTGGCTACTACACCAATAAAGTCCCTGGTCATGATCCAGAACTCACCGAGGTAGGTCCTGGGACACCTATGGGCGAGTATATGCGTGGCTTTTGGCATCCTGTTTGCATGTCCATTGAGTTAACAGATACACCAAAATTTTTAACTATTTTGGGTGAAGAGTTGGTAGCGTTTCGTGATGGTAGTGGGCACGTTGGCGTCTTGCATGCACATTGCGTACATCGGGGCGCTTCACTTGAGTATGGACAGATTCAAGAGCATGGGATTAAGTGTTGTTATCACGGCATGGTATTTGATGTGGATGGTACTTGCTTGAATGCGCCTTTCCCTAAGGGTGAAGAAGCTGAAGCAAAAAAGTATGCTTGCTCAATTCAGCAGGGCGCCTATAAAGCCTTCGAAAGAAATGGCTTGGTGTTTGCTTATATGGGGGCGCCTGATCAAGAGCCTCCATTTCCGGAATGGGAGTCTGATTTCACAGTAGCTCCCGGCGATGAACTCGTTCCTTATAGCAATTTCCAGCACTGCAATTGGTTGCAGGTCCAGGACAATGCAGCAGATAATTTTCATACAGCCGAATTGCATTCAGCTAAAAACGTCGTGGGTGGTCATTTTCAAGGGACAACTTTTGACGAAGTAGGCTCTCCAACGATGGAGGTGCATCCAGATATGCAGTTTGTGCCAATCCATGGTGGTCGAGGCTTAGCTTGTTCTGGTGCACGTCGTGTCGATAACAGCAAATTATTTATCCGTGTTCAGCATCAAGTCTTACCAAACCTCAGTTTGCATGCTTACACTTCTGAAGACGGCTCTGATAAAAAATTGTTTAGCCGCTTTCATATCATCCGCTGGACAGTGCCAGTCGATGATATTAATAGCAAGATGATTGGTTGGCGTGTGATGGGCCCTGGGATTGATACTCGTGGCATTGGACAAAAAGAGTTGGTCGGATATGAGTCAATTGACTTTTTAGATGGACAAGTTGCGTTAAGAAGAGCCGAGCGTTTTGCTAATCATACAATTAAGGATATTGTAGAAATTCCTGCTGATCACCGAGCAAGGGCTAATTACAAAATGGCGCAATATGCACCTGGTGACTATGAAGCAATCATTAGTCAAAGACCGATTGCTATTCATGCCCTAGAAAATCCTACAAAGTTTGATGCTGGCCCTTATTTATTTAGAAAAATGTTGCGCGATGCCGTACGTGGCTCTAATCCTGCTGCTAGTGCACAAGCATTTTCTGAATGGCTAAAGGAATTGAACGGCGCACCGAATAGCTACTGCTCAGGGACTGTGTTTGAGCTACCAATTGGTGCCACTACTGAGGAAGAAGTGTTGCAAAGACGCTTTGTAGCTAAAGGGGTCATCGCTATTATCACGGAGAGTGAGCAGTACAAAGGTAAAGAGCGTACTGACTTCGTGAAACAAAAAATGGAAGAGCTTGAGCAAACTGCAAAAGCACAATTTAAACATTAATCAAAAGAACAGAAGACGTGGGCTGCGATTGCAGCCCATTCTTTTTGTGGGGTGAGACAAAAAAGTGAATACAATTTCTAGCCAGAACTCTGAAGAATTAGTTATCGAGATTCTGAGCACCGGACAAAAAATAAGCCTCACGAAAGCCGAATCAATCATCGATGCTTTAGCAAGAATAGGTATTGAGCTACCCACTTCCTGCCAATCAGGTTTGTGTGGCACTTGTAAGACAAGATACATCAGCGGAGACATAGAGCATGGAGATTGTATTTTGAGTGAAGCTGAACATGAGGAGTACTTGACTCCTTGTATCTCACATATCAAAAGCGGAACATTAGTGCTTGATTTATAAAAAAATATACGTATTAGGTGCGGGTGCAGTCGGATGTTTTTTTGGTGGCATGTTAGTTCGCGCCCATCATGATGTCACCTTTATCGCAAGGCCAAAACGTGCAGAGGCCTTAAATGATAGTGGCTTAGAGATGGATTGCAAAGCATTCCATGAAATAGTCAAGGTGAAAGCAAGTTCTGATTTTGCTCTTTTGGGAGATGCAGATTTAGTGCTCCTAAGCGTGAAGTCTTTAGATACAGAAGACACACTGACACAAATTAAATCCGTTTTACCGAGCAAAGCAGTCGTCTTAAGTTTGCAAAATGGAGTGGCAAACATAGAGATAGCCTCTAACATTATTAGCAACCCTGTTTATGCTGCAGTGGTCTATGTTGCTGCTGGAATGGTTGGTCAAAGAACTATGAAACATCATGGTCGTGGCGAGCTCTTAGTAGGTAGTCTTGGTCGTACGGCAGCTATCGACGATAAAAATCTGCAGGAGATTTGCAAACTTTTTGAAGAGGTGGGTGTTCAGTGTTCTATCGCCCCACAAATCAAAAGAGAGATGTGGTTGAAGTTTTTAGTGAATTGTTCTTTTAATGCTATCTCTGGTATTGGTCAGATTTCTTATGGGGAGATAGTCAAGTCTTCGGAAATTGTCAAACTGATCCAGGAGGTTACCAAAGAGTTTCTTGCTATAGCAGCACTTGAGGATGTCAATATTAGTATGTCAGAGGCATTTGCAGCTAACGATTCAATAGCTACTACGATGGTTACCCAAGTATCGTCAACTGCTCAAGATTTAGCTAAAGGAAAATTGACTGAAATTGATTTTTTGAATGGCTATATTGTTCAATTAGGTAAGCGGTACGGTATTCCAACACCACATAACGAAACGGTTTATGCCCTTGTCAAGATGATGGAATCCCAAACTATTAAATAGTTGGATTTGGCCCTTCTGCATCAATCTGTTTTTCCCAAGAGGCATCAATAAAAGCAGGAAGCCTCATGCATTCATTGAAGATCTTCATCAGAGTGGGGTAGATACTCACATCCATCTTCATACTCAAGGCATTAAAAATTTGTGGAACTAAGCAAATATCAATGAGGCCAGGCAGATCGCCAAAGGCAAATTTTCCACGGCGTGAATCTGTGCTTAATTGCTGCTCAATACTAGCTAGCCCCAACTTAATCCAATGTTGATACCAAGCATCTTTTATCTCACTACTGACGCCGATCTGCTTGATGAGATAGCGTAGAACGCGCAGATTGCTGATGGGGTGAATATCAATAGCGATATCCATGGCAAGAGATCGTACCCATGCACGATCGATTGGAGAGCTTGGTAATAGGGCAGGCTCTGCTTGAATTTCATCTAGGTATTCAATGATGGCAAGTGACTGATGAATATTGTGTTCCTCATCCTCAAATAAAGGAACGAGGCGATTTGGATTTTTACTGGCATACGATTCAGATAATTGTTCGCCACCATTTTTGTTTAGATGGACCGGTATCACCTCATAGTTCATGCCCTTGAGATTGAGAGCAATGCGGACGCGGAAGGCAGCAGAGCTGCGCCAGTAGCTATAAAGCTTGGGATTCATAGGCCTAAAATGCGCTCACTGCCCCGTCGCTACGAGGGTCCCAGCCACCACGCAAGGTACCTGAAGGATCGCGAATGATGCAGCCAGCATGCCCCACTGTCTCATCGAACGCATCGAGCATTTCAATTTCATGACCCATTGCATGTAGTTCTTTTGCAACCCATGGGCTAAAGCGAGATTCTAATTTCAGACTATCACTGGTTTGACCCCAAGTGCGACCGAGTAACCAGCGGGGTCGACTAATCGCATCTTGTGGATCGAGTCCATAAGTAGCGGTGCGAGTAAACACAGCGCATTGTGTTTGTGGTTGACCATCGCCACCCATCGTTCCATAGACCATTGACCGACCATCTTTAAATAAGGCCATAGCAGGATTCAGTGTGTGAAAAGGTTTTCGATAAGGCTCGAGATGATTTAGAGTCTTGGGATCTAATGAGAAGCTACATCCGCGGTTCTGCCAATTTACCCCCGACTTCGGTAGAACAATGCCAGCACCAAACTCGTGATAAATACTCTGAATAAAGGAAACACAGTTGCCATCACCATCAATTACACCCATCCAAATCGTATCTGCAGGACCTTTACCCTGACCCCAGGGTAAAGCTTTATTGGGATTAATGTTCTTGGCAAGCTGTTTAAGAAAGGCTGGCGACAAAAAAGACTGCGCATTTTTTGTCATATAAGCAGGATCAGTTACAAATTGATCACGAATCTTAAATGCTTGCTTAGTTGCCTCAACGCAGTGATGAACATATTCAGTGCTATCAACCTTAAAGCGTTTTAAGTTCAACTGATCCAAGATGCCAATGATCATGAGAGACACTACGCCTTGGGTTGGCGGCACCATGTTGTACACCTTACCAAGACTATGTTTAAGCTCAAGTGGGTCTATAAGTTTCGCGTGGTGACGATGCAGATCGCCTATTCTTAATGGGCTACCAATATCGGTTAGCTCTTTCGCTAATACGTTAGCAAGATCTCCGCGGTAATAATCATCCGTTCCTTTAGTGGCGATCTGGCGTAAGGTTTTTGCTAAGCGATCTTGCTTAAAGATGCTTCCTACAGATGGTGCTTTACCATTCACCAGAAAAGTCTTAGCAAATCCAGGGATGGGGCTCAGCTCTTCCCGTTTTTTTGCAGTCAGGCTTGATTGACTATAAGTAACTGGTATACCTGCCTCTGCATAATGAATAGCATCAGCCAATAAGCGAGATAAAGGAATTTTCCCGCCTAGACCTCTCTTAGAAAGTTTGTGTGCAGCACCCCAGCCAGAGATTGTGCCGGCAACAGTATTTGCTGCAACGGCTCCGCGAAACGGAATGGCTTTAGTAAAGCCGCGCTCTGCATACCATTGTTTACTAGCTAAACCAGCAGCAGCACCGCATGCATCAATTCCACCCATCGCCTTACCAGGAGAATGTATGACCCAGAAAGAGTCACCGCCAATGGAGTTCATATGGGGATAGACAACTGCAATGGTTGCTGCTGCAGCGACCATTGCCTCTAATGCATTGCCACCTTCTCTAAGAACTGCTAATGCTGATTCAGAAGCAAGAGAATGCGGCGCAACCGCCATCCCTTGAATACCCCACTTTACTTGCATTACAAAACCCCTCTATTTTTTGGCTCTACTTTTTTAGTTTTATTTATTTTCTCGCAACTGACGCTCGATCTCTGAACTAGAGTCTACAGTGATCTCATTTTGCTCGACACCAGCTAAGGGATCCACAGAGATTGCGTTGACATCAACTGCAATAGCAGGTTTATCAACAAAGTAGGTAACGGTTTCTGGGACGAAGATGATGATGGCTACTAGGATTAATTGTAAGCCAACCCATGGCAGGGCTCCATAGTAAATATCTGAGCTCTTAACAGACTTCGGTGCGACCCCTCGCAAATAAAATAGAGCAAATCCAAAGGGCGGATGCATGAAGGAGGTCTGCATATTGGCGCCGAGAAGTACACCAAACCAAATCAAGTCAATTCCTAATTTTTGTGCAACTGGAGCTAGCAGTGGAATGATGATGAAAGCAATCTCAAAGTAATCTAAGAAGAAAGCCAAGAAAAAGACAAACAAGTTCACCACAATTAAGAAACCAACCTGACCACCCGGTAAGCCAGATAAAAGATGCTCAATCCACAAGTCGCCATCTACTCCCCGGAATGCCAAACCAAACACTGTTGAACCAATCAGAATGAAGATCACCATGGCATTGATGCGCATAGTAGAAGTCATGGCATCCCAAACCAAAGTCTTTTGTAAACGCCCATTCATGGCGGCAAGAACTAAGGCTCCAACAGAACCCATGGCACCACCTTCAGTCGGTGTTGCTAGCCCCATCAAAATCGTTCCAAGCACCAGGAAGATCAGGGCAATGGAAGGAACAATGCCCCACAAGATTTTCTTAAATAACTGCCAATCAATTTTTGGGCGGGCTTCCGGTGGGAGTGCAGGTACGTCTTGTGGCCTAAAAATCGACAAGAAGAAAATAAACAAACAGAACAGCACGATTTGTATAATGGAAGGCCCTATTGCACCTGCGTACATGTCACCGACAGACTTACCTAACTGGTCAGCTAACACAATTAAGACGAGTGATGGCGGAATCAATTGGGTAATAGTTCCTGATGCGGCAATCACACCAGTAGCAACACGCGGGTTATAGCCGTAGCGCAACATGATTGGTAATGAGATCAGACCCATCGCTATTACAGACGCAGCAACCGTACCAGTAATGGCTCCTAGAATGGCACCAACAATAATGACGGCATAAGCTAAGCCACCACGGATTGGGCCAAATAACTGCCCCAAGCCTTCTAGCATGTCTTCTGCTAATCCACACTTCTCTAGAATCGCACCCATGAAAGTAAAGAAGGGAATGGAGAGCAATAGATCGTTCGACAAAATACCAAATACGCGATCTGGTAGGGCTTGTAAGAAGGTGGGCTGAAACATACCCATCTCAATACCAATGAAAGAAAAGAATAAGCCAACAGCGCCAAGTGAAAATGCAGCTGGGTACCCAATTAATAAAAATACAATCAGACCCCCAAACATGATGGGAGCCATCAAATCTTGGCTAATCATTGAAGTGGTCTTTCGTACTTAGGATCCATTTGAATCATGCCAGTCAAAGCAGCGTAGCGCTTAATGATTTCGGAAAGACCTTGGAGCGTTAATAAGAAAAATCCTAAGGTAATTACCCCGCGTACTGGCCAACGAATGAGACCTCCTGGATTGCTTGAGGTTTCGCTTTGAATAATTGAAGTGATAAAAAATTCCCAAGAGTAATAGCCAATAATGGTGGTCATTGGTAGAAAGAAAACAATGCCTCCCCAGAAGTCTAGCCAGAGGCGAACTCGATTGGGATACATTGCATAAAGTACATCGACGCGCACATGTTCATTCATTCGAAAGGTGGTCGCAGCACCAAACATGACCATACCGGCAAATAAATACCACTGCGCTTCGAGCCAACCGTTAGAGCTCAAATTAAAGCCGTACCGAATCAGCGCATTTGCGGTGCTGACCAGTACGGCAATAAGAACCATCCAACTTGCTAATACACCAAAACGGTCATTTAAACGATCAACGAAACTTGCAAAAACTAAAAATTGTTTTGGCATATCAGACTCTCAATAGGGTTTATTTGACTGGATTAGTCAACATGAAGCTCATGAGAGTTTGCTCAGCAACTTTATTCCACAGCATTTGGTCGTTACGGAATTTTTTCCATGGCTCATAAATCTTCTTGAACGATGGATTCTTAGCGGCCTCTTCTTCATACATATCAAAAGCAGCATTAGAGGCCGCTTTCATAATGTCTGTGGAATAAGACTGCAACTTAACACCATTCTTAATTAAGCTTTGCAAGGCAATTGGATTTTTGTAGTCGTATTCAGCCATCATGTCGATGTTGCATTCTGCGCAAGCAGATATAAAAGCTTCTTGATATTGCTTAGGCAATTTTTCCCATTCTTTGATGTTCACGTACATGGAGTACATCGAACAAGCTTCCCACCATCCTGGATAGTAGTAGTAAGGGGCAATTTTGTAGAAGCCCAACTTCTCATCGTCATACGGGCCAACCCACTCAGCCGCGTCGATTACGCCTTTTTCAAGCGCGGGGTAAATATCACCACCAGCAATTTGTTGCGGAATAGCACCTAGGCGGGACATCACTTCGCCACCAAGTCCAGCAATTCGCATTTTGAGACCTTTCAGATCTGCAACGGTCTTCACTGGTTTCTTAAACCAACCACCCATTTGGGTTCCAGTATTGCCTGCCGGGAAAGAAATAATGTTGTAGTCACGTAAAAACTCACGTTGTAGTTTCAAGCCGCCACCCCAATACATCCAGGCATTTTGCTGGCGTTGATTCATACCAAATGGCACGGTTGTATCAAAAGCGAAGGTTTTATTTTTACCCACAAAGTAGTAGCCAGCAGTATGAGTGCACTCCACAGTTCCTTGTTGAACTGCATCCACAGTACCGAAGGCAGGAACAATCTCACCTGCTCCAAAAATACGGATTTGGAATTTGCCATCAGTTAAAGCGGCCACACGTTTAGAGATATATTCACCACCACCATAAATAGTGTCCAAGCTTTTTGGAAAGCTAGAGGCACAACGCCATTTCACTTCCGGCATGGATTGGGCAATTGCAGGCGCAGCCAATACACCAGCTGCTGCGCCAAGTGCGGTCTTACCTAAAAAGTCACGTCTTTTCATTTGATATGCTCCTTGTTGAATTTTTATGAAAGGGCATTCTTGAAAATGCCTTTTTATTAACTTCCAAAACTATTAAAGCGAAATGCAAGTCCACCATTAAGCAAGTTTGCACTTGCTTGAAAAAATATGCACCCTGTTTGTGCATGTTCGCACAAAGCCGTGCTAATCCATATTCTTATTAGGGATTAAGAAAATTGCATTAAAAATAAGCGTTTCTCGGGAATACCCCGAGTGAAATCGATCAGTAATTACCCTAAGTGATTGATTTTTGTGAATTTTTCGAAGCATAATCATGGTTGTTTTTTACTTAATGAAAATAGTTAGGAGCTACTGATGTCAACATCAATTAAAGCAGCCCCAATGACCCCTGCAGAACGCAAAGTTATTTTTGCTTCCTCTTTAGGTACGGTTTTTGAGTGGTACGACTTTTATCTTTACGGTTCTTTGGCTGCTGTTATTGCCAAGCAGTTCTTTTCAGGCTTAGATGCTGGCTCTGCCTTCATTTTTGCTTTGCTAGCCTTTGCAGCTGGTTTCATCGTGCGTCCATTTGGTGCATTGGTGTTCGGTCGTTTAGGCGACTTGATTGGCCGTAAGTACACCTTTTTAGTTACCATTGTCATCATGGGCGGCGCTACATTTATTGTAGGCATTTTGCCTAACTATGCAACGATTGGTGTTGCTGCTCCAGTCTTATTGATCGCCTTACGCATGTTACAAGGTTTGGCTTTGGGTGGTGAGTATGGTGGTGCTGCTACTTACGTTGCAGAACACGCTCCTCAGGGTAAGCGTGGTGCATACACAGCTTGGATTCAGACAACAGCTACTCTTGGCTTGTTCCTTTCCTTGCTCGTGATTCTGTTCACACGTGAACTCACAGGTCCAGACTTTGATGTTTGGGGCTGGCGTGTTCCTTTCATTGCCTCTATTGTTTTGTTGGGTATCTCAGTCTGGATTCGTTTGTCTATGGCTGAATCACCAGCATTTACAAAGATGAAAAATGAAGGCAAATTGACCAAGGCTCCTTTAACAGAGTCATTCGGTCAGTGGAAAAACTTGAAGATTGTTATCTTGGCGTTGTTTGGTCTGGTTGCAGGTCAGGCAGTGGTTTGGTACACAGGTCAGTTCTACGCTTTGTTCTACCTGACTCAGGTATTGAAAGTAGATCCTAAGACTGCAAACTTGTTGATCGCTGCTTCATTGGTCATCGGTACACCATTCTTTATTGTCTTTGGTAGTTTGTCAGACAAGATTGGTCGTAAGGTCATCATCATGGGTGGTTTGTTATTGGCGATCATTTTGTACATCCCAAATACACCAGTTTCCTTGTTTAATGGCTTGACCCACTTTGCTAACCCAGCGTTAGAAAAGGCAATGGCAACTGCACCAGCAAGCGTTACTGCTGACATAAGCGAATGTACTTTCCAGTTCAACCCAACCGGTACTGCGAAGTTCACAAGCTCTTGCGATATTGCAAAGCAGGTGATGGCTTCTAACTCTGCAAGCTACACAACGATTCCTGGCCCAGCCGGTGGACTTGCAGTTGTGAAGATCGGTGATACGGAAATTCAGGGATACACAGCTAAAGGAATGGCCCCGGCTGATCTGAAAGCAAAAGATGCTGAGTTTAAGAAAGCCATTCGCGATGCATTGAATGTGGCTGGTTATCCTGCAAAAGCTGATCCTGCTACCATTAATTTACCTGCAGTTCTTGGTATCTTGGTAATCTTGGTAATCTTGGTAACCATGGTTTATGGTCCAATCGCTGCGATGCTCGTTGAGATGTTCCCAACCCGCATTCGTTATACCTCGATGTCATTGCCATACCATATTGGTAACGGTTGGTTCGGCGGCTTGTTGCCAACGATCTCCTTTGCCTTGGTAGCGCAAAACGGTAATATTTATTACGGTCTCTGGTACCCAATCATCATCGCTGCGATGACATTGGTAATCGGTACACTGTTTATTAAAGAAACTAAAGACGTCGATATCTATGCAAATGACTAAGTATCTTTAGTCATCAGTAAATAAGAAGCCCGACCACAAAATGGTCGGGTTTTTTTATTCCCACAAATCTTGTTGGTTGCCTTTGTGCAATAGTTTTTGGTTTTGCTGGGCAATAGAAATATCTCTTGCTCCAGGAACAACGGTGATCTGCGCGCCGGCAGCTAAAGCGCCCGTTTTGAGAACGCGTAAATACCAGCCACAAAAGCCGGATTGCACCATAGCCTTACTGGCGCCTTTATAGGCTAATTTCGCATTGAATTTAAAGCAGGGCTCTCGTAATTTGACAACCGCAAATTCGAGATCGCCAATGAAGAGTTTGTCGCCAACAAAGACTTCTGTCTCTAGTAAGCCTTCGATGGTGAAATTCTCACCAATTGCACCATGCTCTAAAACGGTGAGCTTCTTCCTTTCTCGTGTGAGGAGTTCATTCCAAAAAGCATAGTGCTCTACTGGATAAACATAGACGGCTTTTTCAAGTCCACCATGCACTGTCAAATCAGCTTGTTCATCGCCCTTTACTCCCAGAGAGCCAATCTCAATAGATAGGGGATTTACTAGAGTGCTAATACTTTTTTTATGAATCGCTGAAGCAACAGATTTGTAATCAGGGTGGTGGTTGCCAAATAAGGGCGCAACCTTACCTACAGAAATAGAAAGTAGTCTCATTGATTTTCTATTAATCTTTAATAGCGACAGCGAGCATCGCTTTTGTATTTAGTGAAATACACAATTAAGTCAGCTTCTGATTTATATTGGGTGTAGTAAATCACTGCACGCGCATCATTTTTATACTTGGTATAGAACCATACCCCTGGCTCGTTATCACTGGAATACTGCGTGTCATAAACAATGCAGTTAGCCTCTGACTGATACTTGGTCACAAAGACCTTGGCACTGGCTTCTGACGGGTAGTTGGTAACAAAAATCTGTGCCGCAAAGGCACTCGAAGCCAGAAAACCATTTAAGGTGGTCAATAACAGGAATCTTGGGAGAGGTATTCTCATCTGTCTATATTACGGTTTTTTAGGCTAGGGCTACGCAGAATAAGATCATCAGAACTCATTAATCCCCTTCAGGCGATTTGAGATGCCTCCCTAGCAACCGACTCAGTAGTTAATATGTGGTCTCGGAAAAGTCAATAAAGATGGAATCCCTTCTAAATGGTATTCATATTTTTCATATATTTATTGATATAGTAGGTTTAACCAATATTATTGTTTTGATATTCCCAGCTAGTAAAACCTTATTTATTAATGAGTTAAAGCAATGACAATCAATTCAAGCAATGAACCCAAAAATCCAGGGCGTCGTGATTTACTTTCTTCAGGAGCTGCAGCATTAGGGGCAACACTTCTACCTGCTGGCATCCAAAGTGCACAAGCGCAATCTGCCCCCCAAAAAGCGTTACCCATAGCTCCAAATACTGCCCCTGTAGGCTATAACATTTTGTTTGTTTTGGTAGATCAAGAGCATTTCTTCCCAAAGTGGCCAATGCCAGTTCCTGCCCGTGAAGCGATCAAGAAAAAAGCAATTACTTTTACCAACCACCAAGCAGCATCTATGCAGTGCTCTTCAGCACGCTCAGTTATCTATACCGGTTTACATATTCAGCAATCTGGTATTTTTGATAACCTTAATTTTCTGTGGCAGCCTGACCTATCCCATAAAGTAAAAACGATTGGACATCGCTTGTCTGAATTGGGTTACCACTGCGCCTACCAAGGTAAATGGCATCTTTCTGCCAATATGGATGTCGTTAAAAAAGCCTATGACGCACCAATGGATAAATATCGCAAGATCATCAAAGGTTATGGCTTCGATGACTTCCTGGGGGTCGGAGATATCGTCGATCAACAACAGGGTGGCTATACATTTGATAAGTTAACGCTTTCATCGGCTATCGGCTGGTTGCGTAACGAAGGTCAAGAACTCAGAGTTAAAAAACAGCCTTGGTATTTAGCGGTCAATATTGTCAATCCGCATGATGTGACTTATGTGAACTCCGATTTACCCGGCAAGCCTGTGCAAGGCGCTAAGCATGCGATGACGATATTGCCACCACCTACTACTGAGTTGTATCAGGCCACTTGGGATAACTATCCTCTGCCCGAAAGTCGTAAGCAAGCATTAGATGCTCCAGGAAGACCAAAGGCACATAAACTCTATCAAGAGATTTGGGATTTACTCATGGGCACATGGCCTAATGAAGATCGCCGCTGGAGATTGCTGCTCGACTATTACTTTAATTGCATGCGCGATAGTGATGAAAATGTAGCGGCTGTTATGCAGGGTCTAAAAGACAGCGGTATGGAAGACAATACTATCGTGATTTTTACTGCCGACCATGGTGAACTAGGCGGTACTCATCAAATGCGCGGCAAAGGCACAACTGCTTACAAAGAGCAAAACCATGTTCCACTCATGATCATTCACCCAGCCTATCCAGGCGGTAAAGAGTGTCAAGCCATCACCTCACAGATTGATTTAGCCACCACTATTTTGGCAATGACAGGTAAAGATCAGGCTAGTATTCAAAAAGCAGCTCAGGGATTGAAAGGTCGAGACCTAACACCATTGTTCAAAGATCCAGAAAAAGCCAAAGTCGATTCGGCAAGACCTGCCTCTTTGTTTAACTTCAATATGTTGATGTTTACTAGCTGGTTCTGGGCAGAAAAAACCTATTCTTGGTTAATGTCTGGCAAGTATGACTATAAGCAATCGGCAAAGATTTTGAATGCCCATCAGCCTAATTTCAGTAACCGCGTTGGCATCCGCAGTGTCTTTGATGGCCGTTATCGCTTCTCAAGATATTTTTCACCATTGCAATTTAATACGCCCACCACTATGGAAGAGATTTTGGCAAAGAATGATTTAGAGCTCTTTGATCTCCAAAACGATCCGAATGAGATGAACAATTTAGCAATGGATCCTAAAAAGAATGGCGATCTCATTATGGCTATGAATCAGATCATGAATCAACGCATCGCGGAAGAAGTCGGAATTGATGATGGTAGCTTCTTGCCAATCCGAAATGGCAGATGGCATGTCGCCAAGCCAGATCAAAGGTAATTGTTTTTTGCTAGAGTACAAATTTATTAAAAATGAAAATTAAATATAAAGCCCAATAGGGGGTGCTTTGTATTTAATTGAACATGCCAAGCAATATCCAGAGCATTAAAAATAATCCACCCATAGAAATGGTGTAACCGGCTATAGGTCCCATTGTCACAAAATAATTAGTGGGAAGGTCATCAAGAGAGAGGCTACTTAAAAAACTCTTGAAATGGGCGGCCGACTTGAAAGCAATAAAGGTTCCCACTAGTATTAGGGACAGGCCAACACACTCTGAAATGAGATAGTGAATATGATTGATTTGATTTGGTAAATCGGCATTTTTCATAAATGCGTAACGCTCTAATCCAAAACCAAGTGCAACAAAAGAAAGGGCTGATCTTTGCCAGGACAACATTGTCCTTTCAGCTGAAAAATACAGATTAGCTTCTTTGAAATTGGTCATTATTTTTGTGATACAAAGTATCGCTTGAGTTTAGCAATTTTTAGAGCAATGGATTTCCACACTTATTGGACTGTCTTTGAGGGGATAAGCGATTTTTCTGGGTTCAAACTACCTAAAACCGATACCCCAAGGAATCAGGGCTTACCTTGCTTAGGTCAGCTTGGCTCTGATGGCAATTTGACCTTATAATCACACCTTCGGCGATTTAGCTCAGTTGGTTAGAGCGATGGAATCATAATCCACAGGTCCGGGGTTCGAATCCCTGAATCGCCACCAAATCTCAAGGCCATTGCCCGCCGGCAGTGGCCTTTTTCTTAGATTGGCTAGAATCGTTTTATGGCTAAATTTTGGAATTTCGTCTTTTTTCAGCTAGGTTGGTTTGCCTGTGTGTTGGGTGCTGCCAACAAGCATGTACTTTGGGCGGTTCTGGCCACCTGGGTCTACATTGCCTTTCACATTTGGCGCCTTGACGAGCCCAAAGAGTCGCTTCGTTTGTTAACTAGGGCCCTCGTGTATGGAATTGTGACGGATAGCTTAATCATGTATTCGGGTTATTTAGACTTCAGGGATGATTGGCCTTCGCCTTATTTATCTCCTTTATGGATGTGGACTCTTTGGGTGTTAGTGGCCACTACTATCAATGGCTCTTTATCTTGGTTGCGTGGCCGGCCTATTTTGGGAGCTATTTTGGGAGCTATTTGTGGCCCACTCTCTTATGAGGCTGGAATTAGGCTGGGGGCTGGAGGATGGGGTCCTGGAGGTCAAATTACCGGTTTTATCCTCATTAGCCTTGTCTGGGGCATTGCGATACCGCTGTTTTTCTACTGGGATAACAGCCGTATCAAACCTAGCCTAATAAAAAATCCGTAAATTCCTTTAAAAAGTCGCTTGCAAATAGTACTGTTTTTATATACAGTAACTTCTAGGTTGTGAAATAGTAGATAAAACTTCGGGAAAAAGCCCCACATAAAGCGAAAAGGAATCAAAAATGGCCATGGATGAGAAAAGAAAATCAGCCTCCTCAGAATTTGAGGGAATGAGCGGAGACAAGCAAAAAGCGTTAACAGCAGCTTTAGCGCAAATTGAAAAGCAATTTGGCAAAGGCTCAATCATGCGATTGGGCGACGCTGAAATTAATCAAGATATTCAAGTAGTGTCGAGTGGTTCACTTGGCTTAGATATCGCCTTGGGAGTTGGCGGCATTGCACGTGGGCGCGTGATTGAAATTTACGGCCCAGAATCATCTGGTAAAACAACACTAACTTTGCACGCTATTGCAGAAATGCAAAAGCTTGGTGGCACTTGTGCGTTTATCGATGCTGAACATGCATTAGATGTTCAGTACGCCTCACGCTTAGGTGTAGATGTAAATAATTTATTGATTTCTCAACCAGATACTGGTGAGCAAGCCTTAGAGATCGCAGATGCTCTAGTGCGCTCAGGTTCTATTGATTTGATCGTCATCGACTCAGTTGCTGCCTTGGTGCCAAGAGCTGAGATTGAGGGTGATATGGGCGATTCTTTACCGGGCCTGCAGGCGCGTTTGATGAGTCAAGCTTTACGTAAGTTGACTGGTGCCATTAAGCGTACCAATACAACAGTGATCTTTATCAATCAAATTCGTATGAAGATTGGTGTGATGTTTGGTTCTCCAGAGACTACTACCGGCGGTAATGCACTGAAGTTCTACGCTTCTATGCGTTTGGATATTCGCCGTATTGGTAGCATCAAAAAAGGTGATGAGGTTGTTGGTAATGAAACTCGTGTGAAGGTTGTGAAGAACAAAGTTTCTCCTCCATTCCGCGAAGCTATTTTTGACATCATGTACGGCGCTGGAATTTCTAGAGAAGGCGAAATTATTGACATGGGTGTCGAGGCTGACTTAGTTGAAAAGTCAGGTTCCTGGTATAGCTACAACGGTGATCGCATTGGTCAAGGTAAAGATAATGTCCGCGAGTTCCTCAAAGAGAATCCAGAGATTGCTAAAGATATCGAGGCGAAAATTCGTGCGAAATTGGGTGTTAAATCTGGTACTGCCGTCGTCACTGATGTGCTGAGCGAAGAAGAGGAAGTCGAATAATTCGATGTCAGAAGTAAGCAGTAAAAAAGTCAAACAAAGCCCGAGTCTCAAAGCCCGGGCTTTGCGCCTTCTGTCTGCTCGGGAATACAGTCGTAAGGGCTTGGCTGCAAAGTTAGCTGAATCAGAGGCTCGCTGGGGTAAGTTAGGTGGTGAACAGGCTGAGCAAACTTCAGAGTCAAGGGATTCTCAGATTCAGGCAGTTTTAGATGATTTTGAGGCTAGGGGCTGGCTTTCTGATCAGCGTTTTGCAGAGGCTTTAGTTCGTCGTCGTAGTGAACGTTATGGAACGCGGAAGATTGTCGATGAGCTTGAAAGGGCCGGAGTTGACTCCAAAGAGTCTGCCAGGGTGGTTGGGGCATTAAAAGAGACCGAGTTTCAGAGAGCCTATGATCTTTGGCTTAGGAAATATGGCATCAAAGCGCTTGATCAGAAAGAGCGAGCCCGACAATACCGTTTCTTGGCATCCAAGGGCTTTGGTTCAGAAGTGGTGGCTAAGATCATCGGTGGCAAGCAGCCTGACTAGGGCAATTACGGATTAAAAATGGGCGATTGCCGCGTTGCAGCATGATAGACTTATAGAGTCGGTCAAGCCCTTCGCATTTATTCAAATTTGGCTAATTTAGCTATTTCAAGAGTAAGCATGAGATTAAGGCAGTATCGGTTTTATTAATCCTCAGTACTTGCTAAAAAAAAGATACCGTTTCGGAGTAAATATGAAAATTCATGAGTACCAAGGCAAAGAACTTCTTCGCCAATTTAATGTGCCTGTTCCTAACGGCATTCCTGCATTCAGTGTGGATGAGGCTATCAAAGCTGCAGAAAAACTAGGCGGCCCAGTATGGGTTGTTAAGGCGCAGATTCATGCAGGAGGACGTGGTAAAGGCGGCGGCGTAAAGTTGGCAAGAAGTATGGATGATGTGAAAAAATATGCTTCTGAAATTTTGGGTATGCAGCTCAAGACTCACCAAACAGGACCAGAAGGTCAAAAAGTCAACCGCCTCTTAATCGAAGATGGCGCTGATATTAAAAAAGAATACTACTTCAGCATCGTTACAGACCGCGGCACACAAAAAAATGTGATCATGGCTTCTAGCGAAGGCGGTATGGATATTGAAGAAGTGGCTGAATCTCATCCAGAAAAAATTATCAAAGTGTTTGTTGATCCAATGCTGGGTTTGACAGATGCAGATTGCGATATCGTTGCTAAAGGAATTGGCGTTCCTGAAGCCTCAATCCCTATGGCACGTGACGTATTTAAGAATCTATACAAAACTTACTGGGATACAGATGCATCCCTAGTAGAGATCAACCCATTGATTCTTGAAGGTAATGGCAAGATCAAGGCACTTGATGCCAAATTTAACTTTGATCCAAACGCATTGTTCCGTCACCCCGAGATCGTGGCTTATCGTGATACTGATGAAGAGGATCCTGCAGAGATCGAAGCCTCTAAATTTGACCTTGCTTACATCTCCTTGGATGGCAACATTGGTTGTTTGGTAAACGGTGCTGGTTTAGCAATGGCAACCATGGATACCATTAAGTTGTTTGGTGGTGAGCCAGCAAATTTCTTGGACGTTGGTGGTGGCGCTACAGCAGAAAAAGTCACTGAAGCTTTCAAGATCATGCTCAAGAACAAGAGCGTTGAAGCGATTTTGGTTAACATCTTTGGCGGCATTATGCGTTGTGACGTGATTGCTGATGGTGTGGTCACTGCATGTAAGGCAGTTAACCTCACGGTACCTTTGGTTGTGCGTATGAAAGGCACAAACGAAGAGTTGGGCAAGAAGATTCTTGCAGACTCAGGTTTGCCAATTATTAGCGCCGATTCAATGGCTGAAGCTGCTACTAAGGTTGTTGCTGCTGTCGCCAAAAACAAATAATTCAGGAATTTCAATATGTCAATTTTGATCAATAAAAACACCAAAGTCATTACTCAAGGCATTACTGGTAAGACCGGTCAGTTCCATACTGAAAAATGCCAAGAATATGCAAACGGCAAGAACTGTTTTGTAGCTGGTGTAAATCCTAAAAAAGCTGGCGAGTCTATTTTTAATATTCCAATTTATGGAACTGTTAAAGAAGCAGCTGCGCAAACTGGTGCAACGACTTCTGTAATTTATGTTCCGCCTCCAGGCGCTGCTGCTGCGATTTGGGAAGCGGTTGAGGCCGACCTAGATTTTGTGATTTGCATTACAGAGGGCATTCCGGTGCGTGACATGCTTGAAGTGCGCAATAAGATGAAAGCAAAAGAAGCAAAAGGTGGCAAGAAAACCTTGCTACTTGGGCCAAACTGCCCCGGAATTATCACCCCTGATGAAATCAAGATTGGCATCATGCCTGGCCATATTCACAAGAAAGGCCGTATCGGTGTAGTTAGTCGTTCCGGAACATTGACTTATGAAGCAGTTGGTCAATTAAGTGCAATTGGTCTAGGTCAGTCCACTGCAGTTGGTATTGGTGGCGATCCAATTAATGGTTTGAAGCATATCGATATTATGAGATTGTTCAACGATGATCCAGAAACAGATGCTGTCATCATGATTGGAGAAATCGGTGGTCCAGATGAGGCTGAAGCAGCCCGTTGGTGCAAAGATAATATGAAAAAGCCAGTAGTTGGTTTCATTGCAGGTGTGACAGCCCCTCCTGGAAAACGGATGGGCCACGCTGGCGCATTGATTTCTGGTGGAGCTGATACTGCAGATGCCAAACTTGCTGTCATGGAGGAATGTGGCTTTAAAGTCACCAAGAATCCATCAGAAATGGCAGCTTTACTAAAAGCTATGTTGTAATTGGCGTTTCAGAAAAAGTAGTTAAAACATAAAAACGTAGGGAGACAGTATGGATTTTTCAGCATTTTCAGATGCCACTTTTTGGGCAGCACTTTTATCAATCATCGTAGCCAATATCTTGTTATCAGGCGATAACGCGGTCGTGATTGCATTGGCCTCACGCAATTTGCCACCTGCACAACAAAAGAAAGCCATTTTTTGGGGCAGTGCAGCAGCAATTATTATGAGAATAGTGCTGACAATCACAGCCGTTGCTTTATTGTCTTTGCCCTACCTGAAAATAGTCGGCGGCTTATTGCTTCTCTATATCGGTATCCAGCTTTTGGCAGACAGTGGCGGCGAAGAGGATATGAAAGCAGAGTCAAGTATTTGGTCAGCCATTCGCACTATTTTAATTGCTGACTTGGTGATGAGTTTAGACAACGTTCTTGCTGTGGCTGCTGCTGCACAAAAAGGCCCTGAAGAGACTCGTTTACTACTTCTGATTATTGGCCTTGGACTGTCTATCCCACTCATTATTTTTGGTAGTGCAATGCTTTTAAAGGTGATGGATCGTTTTCCAATCATCATTACTTTGGGCGCAGGCTTATTAGGCTTATTAGCAGGTGGGATGTTAGTAGATGACCCAGCTATCAAGGGCAACATCCAAGAGGCATTGGGTGATGCGCAGTTAGCCTTTGAAGTAATTGGTGTCGCCATTGTTATTTTGGTGGGCACTTACTTGAAGAAAAAGAATGCTCATAAGGAAGCGTAAGTTTCTTTCTACCTAATCAGAAAAGCCGGCCCGCAAAGCTGGCTTTTTTTACGAGCGGCTTTCTTGAGAAAAAGTGTTTTAGATTGGATGATGAGGTATTTCACCTCAGGAGTTAGAAGATATGCAAAACTTAAATAATGACATTAGCAATCAAACTGAAAATCAAGAAGCAGGATTTACACTCATTGAAGTAATGGTAGTAGTTGCAATCATTGGTATTTTGGTCGCAGTGGCTGTTCCACAGTATCAAGATTACATCGCTCGTAGCCGTGTTGTTGAAGGGATGAATTTATCCTCTAGCGCAAAACTGGCGGTAACTGAAGCATTTGCAAGTCGGGGTACTGTCGCTATGGATGAGGCCACCAATGGAGCATTTACTTTTACCCCTACTCGCAGCGTGAAGTTAATTGAAATTACGCCTTCTGGTGCTATTGCAATTGACTATCAAGTCAGTGTTGCGCCTGAGGGAAAAAACACCTTGCATTTGGTGCCAACGAACGAGCCTGATGCAAATGCACCAAAGCCAATCGATTTATCTAAGCCTGAGGGGTCCACTTGGGCAGGTGGCTGGTCTTGTCGATCTACAGAAACCAATTTGATTTCTCAGTTACTACCCTCAGAATGCAGAATTAGTAAATAAGTCTATGCTTCCCCAAAGGGTGATCGTAATGTAGCTGCCTTAGGGCAGCTTTTTTATAAAGTTTTTATGCTCTCCATTCCCCACTCTTGCCACCACTCTTTTCAAGTAGTTTGACATCACCCATCACCATGCCTCTATCTACTGCTTTGCACATGTCATAAATAGTGAGGAGGGCAACTTGGACTGCGGTGAGGGCTTCCATTTCCACACCGGTTGGGCCAGTAGTTTCTGCTCTGACTTGGCAATGGATGCTGTTAGTAGCTTTATTGAGTTCAAAATCTAGACTGACATGGCTTAGCGCTAGTGGATGGCAAAGTGGGATGAGGTCTGCTGTTTTCTTTGAGGCTTGGATGCCAGCGATTCTGGCAATTCCCAGTACATCACCCTTTTTATGGCTTCCAGCCTCAACCATGTTGAAGGTTTCTGAAAGCATTGAGATCTTGCCGCTAGCAATAGCAATCCTATGCGTACTTGGCTTATCACCCACATTCACCATATGGGCTTGGCCGCTATCATCAAAATGAGTTAGTTTGTTCATGGGATAAGTTTTACCATATAGGGATGCAAGAGATAAAGTCATCGACTAAAACCTCATTTTTTGGACGTATTCTGGCAATCTGGCTGATGCTTAGCATCTCTTTGTCTGGCATTCCTTTGTCATATGCTGCTACTCCTGCGGGTGATGTTTCGGTTGAGGGTAATTCTGCAGCAATGCAGAATATTGGACGAGCTATGAAATCACCAGATGCTCGCCCAGCAAATACGCCAACTCGTAATACTTTGCAAGGTCAGCCCAATATTGTCCTTCCAGACATGGGCGATCCGGGTGGTGATGCATTAAATAGGGTTGATGAGCGCAAGTATGGCGAAATGATCATGCGCCAGATTCGTCCTGATGCGGACTACTCAAATGACTTAGTAATCTATGATTTTCTAAATCAAATGGAGCGTCGCTTATTGCAGGCTGCAAAGAAAATTCAGCTAGGCGGTGCCAATGAGCAAGGAAGCGGTGCCTATAACTTTGAGGTCTTTGCAGTTAAAGATAGCACTATTAATGCTTTTGCCTTACCCGGTGGGTTTATTGGTTTTCATACTGGCCTCATTGTTTCTGCTGAATCAGATTCTGAAGTAGCTTCTGTTATGGGACATGAGACAGGGCATGTTTTACAACGACACTTGGCTCGTCAAATGGATAAGCAAGCTACCAATACGATGATTGCAATTGCGGGTATGGTGCTTGGAGCCTTAGCGATGTCCCGTAACCCTTCAGCCGGAGCTGGCTTAATGCAAGGCGGTCAAGCCATGGCTGTTGATAATCAGCTTTCCTACTCTAGAGATGCTGAGCGCGAAGCAGATCGTGTTGGATTTCAGATTTTGGATGCCAGTGGCTATGATGTAAACGGAGCGCCTGGATTTTTCCAGCGTTTACAAAAAATAACAGGGATCATGGATAAGGGAGTGCCCTCATATGTGCGTACCCATCCACTGACAACTGATCGTATTGCAGACATGCAAGATCGGGTGCGGACCATCCCACCGCGCGGTATTTCTTCGGCCCCCGAGTTTTATTTTGTTAAAGCTCGGGCCCGTATAGAGCAGTCTGGAACAAGCAGCGGACTTTATGATCTTAAGAATACCTTTGAGAGCCTTAGTAAACAGTCCCAAGTAGGAAAGCAGATGGAAGGTTTTTATGGTCTTGCATTAATTGCACAGCGCCAAGGAAAAATTGATCAAGCTGAGGCAGATTTGCAGCAGGCACGCAACTTAGCAGTAAAGGCAAACTCATCAGGCTCATCTAGACAAAGTCTTGCCTTAGATATCACCTCATCTGAATTGGCTTTGGCAAAAGGAAAGAATGAGGAAGCCTTGCAAATTGCTCAAGCAAGCTTAAAGGCTTACCCACAATCTTATGCTGCCGGCGCTGCTATGGTGAATGCTTATCTCAAGTTAGGAAAAACCAATGAGGCAATTGCTTGGCTCAAGGCACGGACAAGGGCGCAACCAAACGAGATTGTTTGGTGGACCATGCTATCGAATGCTTATGATCAGGCAAGCAACGTACCAATGCGTCATTACGCCTTAGGTGAAAAATATGCACTTGAGGGAGCTTGGCCTTCAGCAATTGAGCAGCTCAGGATTGCCAGGGCTGCAGGAAGTGCTGATTTTTATCAGTCCTCTACTATTGATGCTCGCTTACGCGAAATGCAAAGACAGTATCGTGATGAACTCAAAGAGCAGGGCAAAATTCCTGGCTAGTTAAGCGCTTACAGACTGGGTTGAGTAATAAACCGAAAGCGATTAGCAAGCTCTTCAGAATAGATTGGCTCTAATAGCAATTGTTTTCCGTGCCAGTTCCATGAGCCACCAAAGCTGCATGCTTCTTCCGTCAGCTTGGCTAATTCAGAAAACTGATCTAAATCATGATCATGCAATAGCGCTACACTTTCACAGAATATTTCTTCAAACTGATCTTGATCCTGATAGATCGTTTGATGAATTAGGCCAACGATATAAATATTGCCACTTTCATCGCTTAATGCAAGGCTTGGTTCTATAGGACTATTGCACTGAGTCATGATCTGTAACCCCTTCTCACTTGGGGTGATGCGGGCTATCCAAGGAGTGGCTGCCAGACTGATATATACACGCTGGGGGCCATTTTGGAAAAAGTATCTTCCTAAGGTGTCGCATACATAGTTTCTGGAGATAAATTCATTTAAAGCCGCATGAACAATTACTTGCCCTGGAAGTTGATGTTGTTGCGCAAACTCATCACGCATGCGCCATTGACCACGACGGTCTAAAGCCAGCCAGCCAAAGCAGTCTGGCACATTAGGCCATTTGATGAGCGATCGAAGAACTTGCTCATCCATCTTGATACTTAATGTAAGCCGTGAGGCGTAGAGGGAGCATCAAAAGTTTCTTCTGTGGAGCGGCTTGCATGCAGATGGGCAATACGCCAACCCTGACTATCTTGAAGAAGAACAAGAGTGATATTGAGAAAGAACGCAGATTCGATTTGATCTGCTCTTAAATGGACTGCTTCAGTAGTGTCATAAATCGCCGCACCCAAGATCGAGTGACTAATACACGCTATGGGTTCCAAAAATAAAGCTTGCTTAGATAAAAGTCGCTCGAGTCCCTCCCGAATCTGAGCATGACCACTAAGGCGATGGCCTTCTGGGAGTACGCAGGTAATTGAATCATCATCCAACCAAATATCTAAGGCACCCTGCACATCCCGCTGTCGTAGCGCATCGCGCCAAGC
>Ga0114959_10000160_pt1 | contig 65383 bp, 51 predicted proteins | sample C_130625_EF_Meta_FD_87317 | JGI IMG/M metagenome (GOLD analysis project Ga0114959, IMG submission 87317) | Freshwater microbial communities from Lake Croche, Canada to study carbon cycling - C_130625_EF_MetaG | ecosystem: Environmental > Aquatic > Freshwater > Lake | place: Lake Croche, Canada...
AAGACCGGAAGCGAAAGCCAAAGGTCAACGTCACCGGTCCCAAACCCTCTCTGGGGCCGGTTCTTATTTACCTTTCGAAAGTCAGACGGGCTAACCGATTCCGTCCGTTCGTTTTATCAAAATGGGGATCACGCAAACATTTCGCCCGTCGATATCGACTTCCATTTCGTACCGACCGTACTCCTGCACCACCTGACCGTCCAGGCACCAACCTAAGTTGTGAAAGGGTAGCTCGCCAATTTGTGACTCAATGTTCAGCTCTCCATTGAGCTCATTCAGCAAGTGCCCGTTTGGATCGATGAGGCGAATCGTGATGATGAACAAACGGCCCGTGTCATCGCGCTCGACTTCAAAACCTCCCGTGAAAGAGAATTTGGTGATTTGTCCCGGAAGCTGCGGGAAGTAAACGCTGTCGAAGGCGTTTATGATGGAAATATTGCCGTTGTGGCCCAGGATGGTGGTTTCACATATGTGCGCATACCGCAGCTTCACGGGTTAATTGTGACCTAGCTTTGATGCCGGTCCGCCCCGGGCGAAATGCGGGGCGGGGCCGACTGTGGATCAGCGGTCGTAGGTGAAGTAAGTCTCGAAGATGCATCCACTGGCATCGGTGGTGTGGATGCGCTCGGGATTGCCCTTCAGATACTTGCTGTGACCATCGAGGAAGCTGAAGCTCCCGCCATCGTTCCGGTAGCGGAACCGGCTTTCGCAACCAAACTTCGTCACCACATCGGTGCGGTCGCGATTGATGGCCGTGTATGCATCCCCAATATTTGCGGTGCGAGCCGTTTCCACCACGGATCCCAGATTAAGGGTTTCGTACGTATAAGTGCCATCGTACAGATCTCTCCAACCGCTCCCCGGATATTTTGCGTACGGCTGGGTTTCGGAGTTCTCTTCGGGATTACACGACCAGTATTGGGCTGCCTTTGCAATTCCGTAGTGGCTCAGGTACTTGCCGTCGCTTGGGAGCAGCGAGTTCACGTAGTCCACGTCGGTGCCGTCGCAATCGTCCTGAAGCATCGCCTTCTTCAGGTTTGCCTCGCTAAAGCCAGGACTGTTCAAGATTTGGGTGCTCTTGAGATAGGGCTGGATGGTGGTGGTCCAACTGCCGGCCACCAATTCGTCGATGGGATCCCCGGGGTGCTCGGTATTGGCGGGGATGACGGTGTCATCGGCATCGTTGCTGTAAAGAATCTGGGAGACAGCGAGCTGCTTGGTGTTGCTGAGGCCGGCAGTTTGTTTCGCCGCTTCTTTCGCACTGGCGAAGACCGGGAAAAGAATGGCGGCAAGGATCGCAATGATGGCGATCACCACGAGGAGTTCAATGAGTGTAAATGCGCGTCGGTTCATGGCGTTAACATCGGACGCCACATCGCGCCGCACCTCAGCATACGTTGACGGGAATCCACAGTTAGTCGAGATCCGCAGATTATTAGGATCGGCAATGAAAAATTGAAAGGATTGGTGTTCGGAGGCTGTGGATCTTGAGAAGGCTATCGGCGGGGAATCGTTAACGAGTCGCGGGGATCAAAAACAAAAAAGCCACCCTCGAAAGGGCGGCTAGATCTTGCCAAAAATGGGTGCGGGGAAAGGATTTGAACCTTTGACCTCCGGGTTATGAGCCCGACGAGCTACCAGACTGCTCCACCCCGCGGTGTGGGTTATATTATGAAAGGTTAAGGGCGAAAAGTCAAGGCCATAGAGCCCATCCGGTGCAGAACGAAAATTAAGTCACCGATATTTCGGTACGGTATCAAACCGAAAATTCAGGATCGGCAGACAAAAAAAAGCTACCAACTTGCTTAAGGTCGGTAGCTATGCCACTTCCTACCTTCGTAGGGTGTTGCGGCCATTCGTGGTGATTCCCGAATGCGCCTTGCGGATTAAAACCGTTACTTATAGAGGGATAAAACTTGCGAATCGTTCGCTGATTTTTCCCACATCGATATAAACGTTTGCCGGTCGTGGCTCGGTTCCGGAGCTGTGACCTTTGGCAGGCGTCTATCGAGTCTATAGTCTACTCGCAGATATAGGACGATACACTATATATAATTGCGGTCGCGCATTTCCGTGATTCGTTTTCGACCTGGCGCTTGACCCCAAGTTTTCGCCTTCGAGCCGTCGTGCCCGAGCGGGGGCTATAATTCCGCGCATGGTCCCAAATTCGGCTCGGATCGCGGTCTCTCTTTCCCTTCTGGCGGTGGGAGTAACGACTTGGGCCCAGGAGATATTCCAAGAGATGCCTCGTTACGATCGTTACACCAAGTTAAGTCGCGAAATCAGTGGGTCGGTGAAATCCGGTGCTATCTCTGGCACTTTTTCGGCCGACGGGAGTCAGTTCGGGTGGAGTCGTGACGGCAAAGATTACGTGGTGGATGTCAAAACCGGGACGATTTCTGAGGGGAAGATTGAGGGGAGCAGTTCGGCGCCGGCGCGTCGCCGAAATAATCCAGATCGTGGCCGCCAGTTCGACACCGTCTTTTCTGCGGACGGCAAGTTGAAGGCGGTTTGCCGAGATCGAAATGTCTACCTGAGCGACGCTGACGGAAAAAATGAGAAGGCCATCACGACCGACGGCAGCATCGCCGGGCGAATTAAGAACGGCGTCGCTAGCTGGGTTTACGGTGAAGAGCTGGAAGTTCGCGAAGCGATGTGGTTCAGCCCGGATGGCAAGAAACTAGCCTACTATCGATTTGATGAGAGCGAGGTGAAGGATTACTACCTGGCGCTGGATCAGACTAAGTTTCAGGCGACGCTGGATACCGAACCCTATCCGAAGGCGGGCCAACCGAATCCCAAAGTCCAGCTCTGGATCTACGATCTGACCACGGGAAATCGCACTCGCGTCGATTCTGATTTTGATGACAAGACCCTGGGAGAGTACGTGTACGACGTCCGGTGGGCCGAGGATTCGTCGGAGCTGTATTTCGCGAGTACCAATCGAAAGCAGAATGTGATGCAGTTTTGTGCGGCGAACCCCGGGACCGGCGTGGCACGCCGGGTGGCCGAGGAGCGGCAAACCCAGAGCTGGGCAGAGAATCACCCGACGATCCAGTGGCTGGCGGATAATCGACGGTTCATTTGGTCCACCGAAAAGAACGGTTACAAGAACTTTGATTTGTACGGTGTAGATGGAAAACGCTTGTCCGAAATCACGAAGAATTCGTTCGATGCTAACCGAGTCCTTTCCGTCGATGAAAAATCGAATCTGGTCTATTTTCTGGCGGCGGGACCGGAGAATCCTTACTTTGAGCAGTTGTATTCGGTAGGACTGAATGGCAAGAACCTGAGGTTGCTGACCGATCCCAAATTCCATCACAGCGTGAATTTGGCGCCGAACTTCACCGCGTTTGTGGACGTGCAGCAGACTCCAGACACTCCGGCTAAGACGGTCTTGCAGGGGATCGGAAAGTCATCGGTAAAAGCCCTCAGCACGTTGGCGGTGGCCGACGACACCAAATTTAAGGAGTTGCAGCTGAAGCCAACCGAAGTGTTCACGTTCACCGCGGACGACGGGAAGACGCTTCTCTACGGAACACTACAAAAGCCCAGCGATTTCGACCCCACAAAGAAATATCCGGTGATTGTGGATGTCTACGGCGGGCCGGAATCGGGAGGGATGAACCCGAATTTCCGCACGCCGTCGCCCCTCACTGAACTCGGGTTTCTGGTGGTCAACATCGCCGGGCGCGGCACCATGGGGCGCGGGAAAGCATTTCGCGACGCGGTTTACGGCAAGCTGGGAATCGTTGAAATCGACGACCAAGCCGCGGGGGTGCAGTCTTTGGCAAAACGAGATTTCGTTGATGGAAAACGGGTCGGAATATACGGAACCTCGTACGGAGGCTACGCCTCCACCATGGCTATTCTGCGGCATCCGGAGACCTTCTGGGCGGCTTGCGCATCCTCGTCGGTGACGGCCTGGCAGCACTACGATTCGATCTATACCGAGCGGTACATGGGCCTTCCCTGGGACGGCGAGAACGCGGCCGGCTACGAAAATGGCTCTGCGATGAAGTACGCCGGGGATCTTAAGGGGCACCTGATGCTCTATTTCGGCTCGGCGGATAACAACGTCCACCCCAGTAATACCTACATGCTGGTGAGCGAGCTAGAAAAGAAAGGGAAGCGCTACGACATGCAAGTAGGGCCGGATCGCGGTCATACCCAGATGAATTCCACCCGGATTTGGGAGTACTTCATCAAATGGTTAATCCTTGATCCCGGCACCAAACCCCAGCGGGCCACTTGGAATGGTCGCACGGCATTGTCCCGCCTCCGGGTGGGCTAGTCCATCCGGCGAGGATTCGTTATAATCTGGGTGCGTTCAGGGCGCACTCAGTCCGCGAGAAGAACCGAGTTCACCTGATACAGTTCCATAACGTCGGTTCCTTGCGAACTTCCTTTGCCCCAAAATGCGGAATCCGGGCGACCGTTTAGGAGGTCCGTATATGCAAAATCAACCCATTCGCCACGTTCCGGTTCGTCCGAACCTGAGTCAACTTCGTCATCAGGCAAAAGAATTCCTTCGGGATATACGCGCGGGTGATCCGGCTGCGATCGCCGAGTTTCAGGCTAGCTATCCGCAACCGATGGAAGTTGGTGAGGTGACTCTGGCGGCCGCCCAGTTTGCCCTCGCCCGCAGTTACGGGGTGGCCAGTTGGGCCCGCCTGGTGACCGCGTGCCGGTTGATCGACGCCATCTGGGCCCAAGATCGCGGGCAATTACGGACGTTGCTGGCGGATCACCCGGAGTTACTCACCGAAGACGCGCGGGGAGTTCCGGGAAATTGGGGCGCGCCCCTTTCCTACGCGGCGACGGCCGGGTGCGCGGACGTCGTGGAATTTCTACTGGGCTACGGGGCCGCCGATATCCAGTACGCGTTCGATCGGGCGTGCTTACGAGGAAATTTAGGCATCGCACAACGATTGGTGGAACGTGGCGCGCGCCCCCAATCAGGAGCGGTGATGGGTCCGTGCGAGACACTAAATGCCTCGGGGCTTCGGTTCCTCCTGGACCTTGGCGCCGAGATCGCCGACGCTGAGGGGAATCCTCTCGCTCCTCTGGGCCTAATTTTGCAGACCTATTCGCGAAATCCGACCGGCAAGCATGCCTGCCTGGAGCTCCTCGCGGAGCGCGGGGTGAATTTGCCCGACACCGCCCCGATGGCGGTGCACCGGGGACGGATCGACCTTTTGCAACGGCTTTGGCAGCGAGAGCCAGACCTGATCTCCCGGCAGTTCTCCCATTCGGAGATTTTTCCGACGACGTGTGGTTGTGATGAAGATCCATCCCTCGCTCTCCACGGCACCCCGCTCGACGGAGGCACGCTGCTCCACCTGGCGGTCGATTGCGACGAATTTGAAATTGCGGAGTGGCTGGTGGCGCGGGGAGCGCCGGTCGATGCGCACGCCGCGGTGGATCGTGATGGGTTTGGCGGTCACACTCCGCTGTTTGGCTGCGTGGTTTGGCAACCCAATACGAATGGTTTGGTGAGTTCAGAGCGTTTCGTGCGTTTGTTTCTGGACCACGGTGCCAACGTAAATGCGCGGGCATCACTGAGAAAGGCACTGAAGTTTGTCGAGGACGAGTCGGAGCACCAATATCTTCACGTGACGCCGCGGGGATGGGGAGAGCAGTTCCATGACCGCGCGTGGGTGAACAAACCGGCGCTTAGGATGATAATTGAAAGTGGTGGCGAGATTTAGCGGACGGACAATGTAATTATTGCGGCTCGGCTAAGGTAGAACCGAGCCGTGATTCTTGCGATCCTCACCGGTTTCGTCGCGATGACTCCTGATCGTCCTCGGGATGTTTGGGTTTTCCGTTCGGTTCTAGATCAGCGCGCACGCATGCTAACGCTGGCGCTTCATGACGATTTGTGGGTGGCATACGACGCTACCCACGCAGGTCTGTATAAAGTTTGGAAAGGCGGCGTCATTTTTGACGGTGCGGTTTACACTACCGTCCATGGTCCGCAGCCGACTTCGAAAGGCGCGGCTTATGTGCAAACAAATCCAGAAAAACTTCACTGGTCGATCAACGGAAATCCATCCGAACCGCGGTTCCTTGGCTACGAAATGCGATCCGGCCAGTGCGTTGTCAAATACTCTTTTGAATCCGGAAGAATTCAGGTTGAAGAGACGCCAGAGTATCTGCCTCACGGCCTGACTCGCGATTTTCTTGTGCGAGGTTTAGGCTCTCGTAAGCTCAGGCTAGATTTGACGGGATCCTACCAACTCACCGATGCCGTGTCGCTGAACGGTCAGCCGGTGACCAGGGACGATGTTGTCCCGCCCGCCGTGGAATTAGGTGACGGCAAAGCCAATCTGACTTACAAATTTGGAGAATTGCCCGACAATTTAGTCACAGCATCGACTTTGCACGGGCCGCGAGTGGCAGAGGTCGCTCCGGAACCCTCGGTCGAACCGGCGGCAGTTCAGGAACCCCGCGAGCCGGGATTGGCGGTGCGCACCTACGATGTCGGCCGGGGAATGAGCCAGTTGCCGACATTGGTGGGTGGTCAGACCCCGAACAAGTCCTTCATCTTCCCCAACATCGATTTCAAGTCGTACCAAGATTTCCAGGGTCCAGAAAACCAGTTTCTCAGCCACATCACCGGGTTTATCAATATTCAAAAGCCGGGCCTTTACAAGTTTCGGTTGTCGAGCGATGACGGTGCCATCTTCTGGATCCGCGACACGCTGGTCGTGAATCATGACGGTCTCAATTCCGGCACATCCAGCGAAGGAACGTTTACGCTGGACAACGGTGAGCATCCGATCCGCGTCGAGTATTTCGAGGACGGCGGCGACGAGCTTTTGAAGCTCGAGTGGCAAGTACCGGGAACCACAAAATGGGAAGTGGTCCCGCCGAGTGCGTTCACTACGATTGAGGGCGACGTGAAAGTCACCAGCCCCGGAAAGAAGAATGTCATCAACGCGGGCGGCACGGGACGCCCTGGCGATCGACAGCCCCTGGCCGGAGTTCACCCGTCTTTCAGTCTTTACACCGTGCGCCCAGAGACTTTTCGACCGCGCGTGGGCGGCATTGACTTCCTGCCCGATGGTCGAATGGTCATCTGTAACTGGGAAGCCGATGGCGGCGTTTACATTCTCAGCGGAGTCGAGGGTACGAATCCCCGACCGCGAGTGAAGAGAATCGCCCAAGGACTGGCCGAGCCGCTGGGTATCAAGACCGTAGGAAAGCGCATCTTCGTGCTGCAGAAGCAAGAACTTACGGAGCTGATCGATAAGAACGGCGACGATATCACCGACGAATACCGGGCGGTAGCGAACGGTTGGGGAGTCACCGCGAACTTCCACGAGTTCGCGTTTGGACTTGCCTATAACAAGGGCAAGTTCTACGCCACGCTCGCCACGGCGATTAACCCGGGCGGGGCCAGCACGCATCCGCAGAATCCGGATCGCGGCAAGGTGATTGAGATTGACGAGAAATCCGGGAATTACCGGTTCCTGGCGAAGGGGCTGCGGACGCCGAACGGAATTGGTTACGGCTACAACGGAAATCTCTACGTCGCCGATAATCAGGGCGACTGGCTACCGAGCAGCAAGATCCTTCTGGTGAAGGACGGGGCTTTCTACGGTTCGCATTCGGTGGATCCGGAAGGAACCGCCAACCTGAAAGAATTCCCGCCGGTGGTGTGGCTGCCACAAGGAGAGATTGGTAACTCGCCTAGCCAGCCGGCTCCGCTGAACGTGGGTCCGTACAAGAATCAGATGATCCACGGCGACGTCACCCACGGCGGGGTGAAGCGCGTGTTCGTGGAGACGGTCGAGGGAGTACAGCAGGGAGCGGTCTTCCGCTTTACTCAGGGCCTGGAAGCGGGCGTCAACCGCATTTGCTGGGGTCCCGACGGCGCCTTGTACATTGGTGGCATCGGCGCGGCCGGTAACTGGGGTCAGGATGGCAAGGAGCGGTTTGGCCTTCAGAAAATTGCCTACAACGGCAAGCCAGCTTTCGAAATGCTGGCGGTTCGGGCGAAGACCAACGGAATGGAGATTGAACTGACCGAGCCTTTGGCGAAGGGTCAGGGACTCGAGTCCGACGTGTACGAGGTGAAAAGCTGGCGGTACGTCCCGACGGACAACTATGGCGGACCCAAGATCGATGAGACGGAGCATGCGGTGACCTCGGTGACGGTTTCTCCGGATCGAAAGAAGGTGTTCTTAGAAGTGCCTGATCTCAAGGAAGGCCACGTCGTGTACGTTCGCCTGGATCCCACGCTGACTTCGGATGCGGGACGAGATTTGTGGAGCACCGAAGCGTGGTACACGCTCAACCGCAAGCCGAAGAACGCAACCATAACGCCGCATCCGGTGCGGATGGCGAGCAACACGCTAACCGCTGAAGAGGTGAAAGACGGCTTTGAGTTGCTGTTCGATGGCTCGAGCCTTTCCAAGTGGGTGGGTTATCGACAGACGTCCGTGCCCAAGAATTGGCAGGCTTCTCAAGGCGTGCTTTCTTATCGCGGTGGCGGCGGTGGTGACCTGCGCACGATTCAGCCATACCGAGACTTCGAGTTCCGATGGGACTGGAAGGTTTCGCCCGGCGGCAACTCCGGTGTGATCTATCACAGCACGGAGGCCGGTGGCGCCCCCTACGAAACGGGGCCGGAATATCAGTTGCTCGATAACGAGCGACACGCGGACGGTCGCAATGCGCTGACCTCAGCAGGCGCAGCGTATGCCATGTACGCCACGGACCAGAATGCGGCACGCGCCGCTGGTCGCTGGAACTCTTCCCGATTGATCGTGAAGGGCAACCATGTCGAGCACTGGCTGAACGGCAAAAAGGTAGCCGAGTACGAACTGGGTTCGGCCGATTGGACTCAGCGCTATAAGGCAAGCAAGTTTGCCGGGATGCCGCTGTACGGTCAGCAGCCGGAGGGCTTTATCGTCCTCCAGGATCACGGCGATGCGGTGAGCTTCCGCAACCTGCGTATCCGCCGGTTCTGATCGGAACCGCAAAAACAAAGGAGGCTCTCTGGAATTTCCAGAGAGCCTTCTTTTCGTTCGTCGTTACTTCGCGGGGGAAATGCGGACGATCTTGTCGGGCTGATTAAGCGCCACGTAGATTGAGCCGTCGGGTGCGACGGCGACATCCCGCACTCGTCCCATACCGAACAGGATTTCCTCCTGCTCCACAACGTTGTCATCCTTCACGCGGATGCGCTGGACCGTGGTACCTGCCAGGCCACCGGCTACCAAGTCGCCCTTCCAACCGGGGAAAGCCGAAGCGCGCACGACATCCAGACCACACGCCGCGATGCTGGGCAAGAACCGGAGAACGGGCAGCCTAAAGTTCTGGCCCGGCTTCGGCCACGGTGTCGCCAACGGCGAATCGTTGTAGTTGATGGAGAAGGCAATAATCGGCCATCCGTAGTTGGAGCCCTTGATAACATGGTTGAGCTCGTCGCCGCCACGGGGTCCGTGCTCGGTATTCCACAGGTTTCCGTTGAGATCGAACGTGAGGCCCTGGGGATTCCGGTGACCGTAGGTCCAAACTGCCGGATTGTTCTTCGGGTCACTCACAAAGGGATTGTCGGCGGGAATGCTGCCGTCCTCGTTGACGCGGTAGATCTTGCCATTCGGCAATGAGAGATCCTGAGCCTTTTCGCCAGAACCGCGCTCGCCGGTCGTGAAGAAGACGTGCCCTTTCCGGTCGAATGCGATACGGCTGCCAAAGTGGACGCCGCTACGGTTGTACGTGTCGGGCTTGTTTTCGTAGATTGTCTGCTGACCATACCATCGCGCGTTCAAGCCGTCAATCTTCAACTTGCCACGAACAATCTTGGTCATTCCCGCGCCATTGTCAGTCTTGCTGGGGTCAGTAAAGGATAGGTATATCCAACCATTCTTGGCGTAATCAGGGTGAACGGCGACGTCCATGAGGCCGCCTTGCCCGAGTTCGCGAACCGCCGGGATACCCGTAATTTCTGGTCCTAATTCACCATTTTGGGCCAGCCGAAGCGCTCCGGGGCGGTTGGTGACCAGCATCTTTCCGTCGGGCAACCAGTCGATTGACCAAGGGGTTACGAGGCCCTTTCCTTCGTCGATCACCGTGTCGATTTGGTATTTTGCGTGGGCAGAAGTATAAACACCGTCGACCGCTTGCGGACCGCCGAACTGCTCGCGGAGCCCTTTCGCCTGAAGTTCGCGAATGTGAACCACCAGCGCCCAGATCGTTTCGTCACTCATGGTGGAGCCGTACTCTTCCATGCCGGCGTCTTTGACCCCTAGCTTAATGGCATCGAAGTAAGGACGATCCAGCTTTTGGTCGAATTTTTCTTTGAACAGCAGGCTCTTGGTGCCGCCGCCGCCACCCTCACCCTTTACGCCGTGACACTTCGCGCAAGTGTCGTTGTAAAGATTCGTCACGTTGATCGACTGACCGGGGAAGGTTTTCGGCTTGGCGGCCGCCGCTTCCTGAGTCGACGGTACGGGACTGGTTGATTCGCGCGGGATGCAAGCAATTGCTGTGCCGGCAAGTGCGCTCAGCGTAATCCATTTGGTGATGTTTTCCATAAATATTATTGAATGATGCGTGTTTCTCCGGCTTGAAATACGAGAGTCTCTAGAGTTTCGACTTCCGGACGCCGAATTTTTATCGATGCAGCCCGAGCCGCATGAATTTCTGCCCGATTGAGTCTTCCATTATCCCATTGCAGGCTAACGGTGAAGCCGCCACGGGCGCGAATTCCCGAAACAAGTCCCTTCGGCCATTCGATTGGAAGCGCGGGAAGCAGATCCAGTACGCCCTCATGGCTTTGGAGCAACATTTCGATGACGCCGGCCGTGTAGCCGAAATTTCCGTCGATTTGGAACGGCGGGTGCGCGTCGAAGAGGTTGGGATAGATTCCACCCCCGCCGGCATATTTCGTGCCGTCGGTCTCCACCAAACGCACCAGCCGGTTGATCATGCCCACCGATCGCTTTGAGTCTCGCAGCCGCGCCCACAGACAGAGTCGCCAACCCATCGCCCAGCCGGTGGCTTCGTCGCCCCGGATATCCAGGGTTTGTCGAACGGCTTTTGCGAGAGTCGGAGTGGATAGGGGAGTGATTTCACTACCGGGGTAGGCACCGAGCAAGTGAGAAACGTGCCGGTGGTGCACTTCGGTTTCCATGTAGTCATCGGCCCACTCTTGCAGCTGACCGCGACTGCCGATCTGGTACGGAAGAATCTTCGGCAGGGTGGCCTTAATCTCCTCAATCACCGGATGTTCGAGATTGAGCGTACGGCCCGCTTTCACCAGGGCGTGGAACAGATCCCGAATAATCGCGAGATCCATGGTTGCCCCAATTCCGGTGCTGACGTGCTTGCCGTTGGGAGCAACAAACCCGAGTTCGGGGGAGACCGAGGGAGCCGTGACCAGGCGGCCCTGAGGGTCGCGCGGGTCGGGAATCAGCCAATCCAGGCAGAATTCAGCCGCCCCAATCATGAGGGGCAACGCATCGTTCTTAAGGAAATTCACGTCGCCGCTAAATTGGTAGTGCTCCCAAAGATGCTGACAAAGCCAAGGACCGGCCATCGGCCAGTTTGCCCAAACGGGATCACCGTTACCTTCGCCAACCGGCCAAGTCTGCCGCCAAACGTCAGCATTGTGGTGGGCGCACCAGCCCCGGGCGCCGTAGTTCGTGCGGGCGGTGCGACGTCCGCTTTCGGCCAGACCCTTGATCAGATTGAACAGCGGTTCGTGACACTCGGCAAGATTGGCCGTTTCCGTGGGCCAATAGTTCATCTGGGTATTGATGTTCGTGGTGTAATTGCTGCTCCACGGCGGCCGGATTTCGCGGTTCCAAATCCCTTGCAGGTTCAAAGCTTCGGTGCCGGGCCGAGACCCAGTAATCATTAAGTACCGGCCGAACTGGAATACCAACGCGGCAAGGGCCGGATCGTTTCCGTCGGCAAAGTGCCGGAGACGGTCGTCGGTGGCCACGGAGTATTTGCCGGGGCCAACATCCAGAGAAACCCGTCGGTAGAGCGGCTGGTAATCCCGGAGATGGGCAGCGCGAATATCGGCGTAAGTTGCCTTTTCTCGGTTCAACCGATTACTTACCTCGGCAAGCGGATCAAGCGCATTCGGGTGTAGATAGTCTTTGAAACTGGTTCCGGAAGTTAGGATCAGGGTAACCGCATCGGCTTCGTGCACCACTAGCCAGTCGCCATCAATCGTTAATTCGCCGCCTTCGGCCCGAACATCCAAACCGACGGCAAACGTCGTGCCGATCGCCGGGTCGTACGAAACCGCATCGTTCCCGCCCAGGTAGTTGGGGCGGACAGAACTGGGGGCGCGACCGCTGAGGATTTGGCGGTGCTGACTTGCCGTCACGTCGTGTTTCAATTGGCTGGTTAGCCGCACCTTAAAGGAGATGGATGTGCGATGGCTAGCAGAGATTCGCACGGCCATCAGTTGTGCCGGGTGGCTGACCAGAACCTCGTGCTCCATCTCCACTTGGTGAACCCGGAAGCGGGTGAGGTGGATCGCGGTGTCAATGTCCAGCTGTCGGACGTAATCGGTCGGCGGTTCGGCGTGGGTATGAACCAGCTCCAGGTCCGCCATGGGCATGTAAGACTCGCTGAATAGCCCTTGCATTTTCCGCATCAAGTCGTCGGTTTGATCCCACTTGCCGGTAAACAGCGCTTCGCGGACCTGCGGCAACACGGCTTTTGCCCCGGCGTTGTCGCCGTCGCGGCGATGACCCGACCAAAGGGTGTCTTCGTTCAGTTGGATGAGTTCATGATCGGGACGACCATAAACCATGGCTCCCAGGCGACCATTTCCGAGCGGAAGGGCTTCGTTCCAGGTGGCAGCGGGTTTGGCGTACCAGAGTTGATGCGGCGAGGGCGAGTTATTCATGGAAGGGTTGACGGGCGCGTTTACGCGTGGCGAAGTGGACGAGAGTCAATAAAACGATAGCACCAGAGAGGTCCAGCAAAACATCGAGTGGAGAACCGGTGCGGTTTCCGGCCGTGGTCTGACGTGCTTCATCAAAACTCGCCAGCAAGAAAGTTTGGATGATCGCCATCTTCCATCCGTAACGACGCCAAGACAGGCCGTAGACGCCGTACGCGGAGAAATGCACCGTCTTGCGAACGGCAATCACCACGGTTTCGGCGGCAGAATGGGAGAGGTGAAAGGTCGTCATCACCCACCGGCGAAAGGTATCGGGACCACCACCGGCTCCCGAAAACCATCCGACCCCGCAGATGACAAGTACGGTGTAAAACACGGCAATCCGGTCGCGCGGTGGACAGAGAGTAAGGCAAGCGTAGCCAGCCCCAAAGATTAGGATGAGGTCAAGCTGGTCGCGCTGACCCGAGTGCATCAAAGCGATCTCGAATGCCAGCACCGCCAGGAAAAATGCTTGAATCGGTGGCCAGGCAAATTGACGCCGTGTGCGCGATGGCCAGGCCATGGCGGAAGCGGCAAGAGCCGTACCGGCCAGCACGATGGCAATGAGGGCGTAAATTATCGGAAGCCCCGTGAAGCCGGCCTCAGTCTGGCGCTGAAACAGGTGAGCCGCGGGGTAACCGATCACCCCCGCGAGCAGGGCCAATGACATCCACCGATCAAACGGAGAAGCGGGAGGGGATGCAACCGGCGCGGAGGACATTTGGAATCTTCATTGCGTTGAAGCAACGAGGTTCAAATTATCCCGCATCGCGCCGGTGAAGGATGGCGGCTATTCGCCGTTAATAATTTTTGTGAACGTGATTCCCAATTCCCAAGCTTCCCGCGTTTCCTTAGGTCCGAGGGTGAGGATGGAGCGGTAGACATCATAGCTACCATCGTCCCGACGTCGGCGAACCGTTGTCCGCACCAGACGGTCGGCGTCGGCAAAGTTGCGGACGAAGACGCGGTAGGTGGTGTAAGACGGCTGAACATCAAAACGCGTGGTGTTGAATCACGTCGTGCACCAACTAGCAGGGAAGTCGATTTGGCAAGGGTCGTCGTAGTCCGACCAGTATTTTGTGTTGCGGGTGATCCAGAGATCGGGGCCAGTGCGACTGCCGTCTACCTCGAGAGTGACCTCAGTATAAACTGGCTTAACTCCCGCACCTCCGCACCCGAAAAGCGCCGCCATAGCCAATCCCAACACCGGAACGAAAGTAAGTTTCATAGCTCGAAATTTTACGTTGACGTGCGAGATTTACGATAGGCATCACAATATAGGCCTATGACCAGCTTCCCGGGACCGATTTCGGCCGCCATGCTCGACGAACTTGGCCACTACGTAATCGCGGAGCCGTACCCATTTGCGATTGACATTTCGAAGGGCAAGGGCATGTGGCTGGAGACGGTGGATGGGCAACGCCTATTTGACTGGGCGGGCTACTACGGCAGCAAATTGATTGGTCACAATCACGCAGGCTTATACGAGGACGATTACGTTCGGCGACTGGTGACGGCGGCCAATAACAAAGTGGCCAACCCAGACTTTCTCACCCAGGAGTGCTTGGATTACTACCGGATGCTGGTTCGCGTCGCGCCGGAAAAGATGATGAATCCCCGGCTGGAGGTCTATGCCGTGAACTCGGGTGCCGAGGCGGTGGAGAACATGCTGAAGTACCTGGTGGCGCGCTTCAATGCGAAGCGAATGGCCAAGAACAAGCCGATCAATAACCGGCGATTCATTTACTTCGACAAGGCTTTTCATGGTCGCACGGTTTTTGCCCTCGGCGTCACGCAGACCACCGACGTGGTGGCAACGAAAGACTTTCACGGGCTCACTTCATCCGGCAATATTAAGTTGCCGTGGCCGGCCTATTCCAGCGACGCGAGCGAGGAAGAAAATCGGGCTTTGATGCAGCGCTCGTTGCACCAGGTGGAGAGCGCGCTGGAACTGATGGGAGACGAGATTGTCGGCATCATTTTGGAGCCGATCCAAGGAGCCGGCGGTCACCGGACGGCACTCCCCGAATTTTTCCGAGGGTTGAGTGAATTAGCGCATCGATTTGATGTCTATCTGAGCTTTGATGAGGTTCAGACGGGCCTGGGGGCGACCGGGAAGATGTGGGCGATCGACCACTTTGATCTGCCCTACCCGCCCATGGCGGTAGCCACCGGCAAGAAATTTGGCTGCGGCGTGGTTTATATGTACGAGCCACTGCTGGATGTGGGGGTCTTAGATTCCACCTGGGGCGGAACGCTAGCGGACATGGTCCGCGTGGTGCGCGAGGTGGAGATCGTGGAGCAGGAGAATCTGGTGGAGCGCGCCGCCGAGAATGGGGAGCGTCTTGCGCAGGGGCTCCGACAATTAGTCGCCAAACACGGAATTACTCATAACGTCCGCGGCTTGGGTCTGTATCAGGGATTCAGCGTCGATTCACCCGCTCGGAAATCGGCCCTCATCAAATGGGCTCGGGAAAATGAAGAACTGCTTCTGCTTGGGGCAGGCGCGAGAACCATTCGAACCCGGCCAAATCTCAGTGTGACCGCGGCGGAAGTGGACGAATTTTTGACGCGCCTCGATCGATGCCTTACCGCGGTTTCGGACTAGCTTCTTGACCATCATCAAGTAGTATTTGCCGGTGCGCGGTCGACGGTCGAGAATGCCAGAACTGCCAGTCGCGGGGCCCCGCGATTCGGTCTGGTCGCTGGTAACTGACCCGATTTTTCGTCAGCAGCTCGGGGCGGTGCGCCGGCACTGGTGGATGTACCTCCTGGCGATCCTCAGCCAGGTGTCACAAACGGGCGTTGCCGTTCTGGTGGCGGAGGTCTTGCGCCGAATTTTTGACGCTAATTTCCGAATGCCCGCGCCGGAAATGAACCTACTTCTGGTCGCGCTAATCGGACTCTCCTTGGTACGAATGGCCGCCACTTACCTGGACGCCTGGTTCGGAACGCTCCTCAACGAAACTGTCGTGTACGCGATGCGGCGCGATTTGTTGAACCACATTCAGCGATTGCCCTTAGGCTTTCACGAAAAGGGCCATAGCTCGGACGTCACGAACATCATCTACCGCGATCTGGAAATCGCCAAGGATTTTGTCGTAAGTGATATCCAGCGGATCATCGCCTTGCCGGTCTCGTTGGTGGTGGCAGGCTCTTATCTGGCTCACTTGGACCCGTGGCTGGGCGCTATCGGATTCACCATTGGTCCGCTGCAATTACTGAGCAATCTGGTGCTGAAAGGTCGGTTCCAGGAGGCTCTCAAGCGGCAGCGAAAGGTGAGTCGAGACGTGTTCTTTACGATCGGCGAAACGCTCCAAGGGGTGCGCGAGGTGAAGGCAAACCAGATGGAGAATCAGGTGGACGCCCAGATGGCCGAGATTCAAGTGCGCGGTGTCCGGGATAACGTCGACCTGAGTCAGACCACCGCGCTCCGGAGCATAGCCCGGGAAGCCCCGCGAGAGATCGGTACGGTGGCGGGAATCGCGGCAGGAGCGTGGCTCGCCAGCACCGGTCGAATTGGCCCCGGCGAAGTAGTGGCGTTTCTGAGCCTGATTGACCGATTGGCGGCTCCGTTTACGACGGTGGCGACGGTGATTAGTAATCTCCAGAGGGCGGTAGAGGGGGCACGACGGCTTTACGACACATTAGCCCTGCCGGTTGAGGATAAGAAGCACGGGGTCACCCTAACCTCGGATGCGCCGGAGATTGAGTTTCGAGACGTTTCTTTCGGTTACGATGACGATCGTCCGGTGCTGGAAGGACTGTCGTTTCGAGTACCAGCCGGGAAATCTCTCGCATTAGTAGGACCCAGCGGGTCGGGCAAGAGCACGATCGTCAAGCTGCTGTATCGGTTTTACGAGCCAACTGCGGGACAAATTCTGATCGACGGCAAGCCCATCACCGAGATCTCGATTGAATCGCTGCGTGATCGACTATCACTGGTGAGCCAGGAGATTTACCTGTTCGATGCAACCGTGGCCGCAAATATCGCGGCGGGAAGAAACGAAGCGCTTCGCACGGACATTGAACGGGCGGCAGATTTGGCTCAAGCCGGATTTATTCGGGAGCTTCCGAACGGATTCGATTCAGAAATCGGCGAGCGGGGCATTAAGCTTTCCCACGGTCAGAAACAGCGTCTGAGCATTGCGCGGGCGATTCTGAGGGATGCGAGCGTTCTCATTCTGGATGAACCAACATCCGCCCTCGATGTTGAAACCGAAGCCGGGTTTCAGCGTGACCTAGGGCAATGGGCGCAACACTGTACCAAGCTCATCATCGCCCACCGACTCACCACCATTCGAGACTGTGATTTGGTGCTATTCCTCGACAAGGGTCAAGCCCAGGAATTTGGTTCCCCGAATGACTTGGCAGGCGCAGGCGGCAGATTTGCGGATTATCTGAGCACCCAAACCGTGTTCGCGGGATAGGCCAGCTTAGTAAAATACGAGGCTCATGCAACCACTGCGCGTCGGCATTATTGGGCTTGGAAACATCAGCGGGATCTACTTTGAGAACCTCAAGAAATACTCGGCGACCGAAATCGTTGCGGTTGCCGACATTGACGCGGATCGGGCCGCCAGTGTTGCCGAGAAACACGGAATTGCCAAATCCCTGACGCCGCAGCAGTTGGTGGAAGATTCCGAAGTGGAGTTGGTGCTCAACCTCACCATCCCGGGTGCCCACTATTCGGTGCAAAAGCTAGCGGTAGAAAATGGCAAACACGTTTACACCGAAAAGCCGCTGACGGCGGAGCGCGCGGAGGCCGCCGAAATTTTGGAACTGGCCGCTAAAAATGGCGTGCGGGTGGGCGGTGCGCCCGATACGTTCTTAGGCGGCGGACATCAAGCGTGCCGGGAGGCGATTGCCCAGGGGTTAATCGGGGATGTCATCGGTAGCCACTGCTTCATGCTGTGCCACGGTCACGAAAGCTGGCACCCAGCGCCCGAGTTTTACTACAAGAAGGGCGGTGGACCGATGTTCGACATGGGCCCTTACTACTTGACGGCGCTGGTTAACATGATCGGTCCGATTCGACGCGTCACGGGCTCCACGCGGGTTACATTCCCCACCCGCACCATCACGAGTCAGCCGAAATCCGGCACGGTGATTGACGTGGAAGTGCCCACCCACGTGGCGGGAATCATGGATTTTGCCAACGGAGCCGTGGGTGAGATCACCACCTCCTTTGACGTGTGGCACAGCATGGTGCCGCCCATCTTGATTTACGGAAGCGAGGGTTCGTTGGCGGTGCCGGATCCCAATGGATTTGGGGGAGAGCCGAAGATTCGCCTTCGCGGGGAATCGGAATGGCGCGATCTACCGGTTGAGTTTGGGTTCACGGGCAATGCTCGCGGAGTCGGAGTTTTGGATATGGCTTACGCGATCCGCAACGGGGTTGACCACCGCGCGAGTGGTGAGTTGGCCTTCCACGTGTTGGATGTGATGCACGCCATTCACGAATCCAGCGATGCCGGTCGGCACGTGGAGATTGCCAGCAAACCGGCCCAACCGGCAATAATGGCGCGCGATCAGTACTCAGATCTCATTTAAGCGGATATAAGGAACCTAACCGACGCTGAAACGGGTAGAAACCTGCTTCATGCGTTCACTGTTTGGATTAGCGTTGCTCGGGGTGATGGCATCGGCCTACGCCCAAGAACCGATTGTAGATCCGGATTTCGCTCCGGATGCTGGGAATCTGAGTAAAGCCGAAGAACGAACTAAGTTTCACCCGGTTGCGGTGAAGGGTTCTTCGGCCGAGTTCCGCGCTCAAGCTTTCGCGGCGCGGAACGCACTGAAGCAGAGTAGCTATTTTGGCGGCATCAAGTGGCGCAATATCGGCCCCGAAATCCAAGGTGGTCGGGTGGTAGATATTGACAGTCCCGCCGGCGAACCGGGCACGATTTTGGTCTCTTTCGCTACTGGTGGACTATTCCGCACCAAGGACGATGGCGTCACTAGGGAAAGCCTATTTGAGGACCAGAGCGCATTCGGAATTGGAGCCACGGCGGTCAGTCGCGACGGAAAGACCATTTGGGTAGGTACCGGCGAAGCCAATAGTCAGCGCACTAGCTATGCCGGAACGGGCGTGTTTAAGAGCACTGATTCGGGCAAAACTTGGACGAATGTTGGCCTTCCCGAGAGTCAGCACATCGGTCAGGTGATCATTGATCCCCGCAACGAAAACATTGTCTATGTGGCGGTGATTGGCCACCTTTACAGCCAGAACTCCGAGCGTGGTCTCTACAAAACCACCGACGGCGGCAAGACTTGGCAGCAGGTTCTGAAGGGCGACGACTACACCGGCGCCATCGATGCCGTGCTTGATCCGACGAACTCAAATCACTTGTTGGTGAGCCTGTGGGATCGCGATCGCCGAGCTTGGAATTTCCGGGAAAGCGGTAAGGGCTCTGGTGTGATGCAGTCCTACGACGGCGGCAAAACGTGGTCCAAAGTAACGCAACTCCCGGTTGGGGATGCGGCGGGACGCACCGGACTGGCCATGGCGAATGATGGAAAGCGAGTGTACGCCTACGTGGATAACAACTCGGAAGATCCCGATTGGCAGTTTAACGATGAATTCGCTCCTTCGGGTCGCCTCACCTCTCGGCGATTCCTGCTGTTGGATGACGAAAAGCTGAAGCAGGTGGAAGAGAAGCCGCTGGATGATTATCTGCGCGGATTCCCTGATCTCAATCTGAAAGGAAAAGATGCGCTGGACCAGATTAAGGCCGGAACGCTGAAATATGCCGACCTGAAGGAAAAGCTCGAGAAGGCCGGGGCGTTCAAGAAGAACATTATTCAGAGTGAGATCTACCGCAGTGACGACGGCGGGAAGTCTTGGAAACGGCTCGGAACGCTCGGCTCTTTTGGCGGTTACTACTGGGGACGCGTTTTTGTAAACCCGACCAAGCCGGACCAGGTGTATGTGATGGGACTGCCGTTACTTCGCTCGATGGACGGCGGAAAGACCTGGCTGAGTGTGGCAAAGACCGCACATGTGGACTATCACGCCATGTACTTTGATGCGCGTCAGCCGGGCAAAACCTGGCTGGGCAACGACGGTGGCCTTTACTTAAGCCCGGATGACGCCAGCACGGTTAAGCACATCAACAACCTTTCGGTGGCGCAGGCCACCACGCTGGCGGTGGACAACAAGCGACCGTACAACGTCATCATGGGTCTGCAAGATAACGGCACCATGCGCGGACCGTCCACCTATCGGCCCGGTGAAAGCGAAAGTTGGTCTTGGAATGACTTGTTCGGTGGCGACGGATCGGCTATCGCGGTAGACCCTCGAAATGACGGTGACCTCGTTTATGTGGCGTACCAATTTGGTCAGCACTTTGCGGTGGAACCGGGCAAGGATACGCGTCCGATCACGCCGCGACCTCCGAAGGGAACGACGTACCGGTTCAACTGGATTAGCCCCATCGTCATCAGCACTTTCCAGCCCGATATCATCTACTTAGGCAGCCAATACCTGCACCGATCCTTTAATCAAGGCCGAACCTGGGAAACCATCTCGCCCGACCTCACGAAGAATCGGGAGCAGGGCGACGTCCCCTATTCGACCCTAAAAGATATCTGCGAAAGTCCGCTTAAATTCGGCCTCATCTACACAGCGGCTGACGATGGGACGGTAAAGATGACTCCCGATGGCGGTAACTCGTGGCGCGATATCTCCACCCCGCAGCCCAATAAGTGGGTGAGCCGCATCGTGGCCAGTCGGTACGACGTGAACGTCGTCTACTGCGCCCAGAATGGCTACCGGGAGGATGACTTCTCCGCCTATCTGTGGAAGTCAACCGATCAGGGCAAGACGTGGACCTCGATGGTTGGTAACTTGCCTGCCGAGCCGATCAATGTTCTGCGCGAGGATCCTAAGGACAAGAACATTCTGTATGTGGGCACCGACATGGGCGTCTACGTGACCTTCGACGGCGGCGTCAATTGGGTGTCGTTGCACGGTGGGCTCCCCAACCTTCCCGTCCACGATCTGGCGGTTCAGGAACGCGCCGATGATCTCGTGGCGGCGACCCATGCGCGGGGCGGTTACGTGCTGAACTTGAAGCCGCTGCGCCGGTACCTATCCGACGCGAAAGGGAAGGACCTGGTGCTGTTTGACGTTTCGGACGTGAAGCGCAGCGAACGATGGGGACTGGATTTCCGGGATCCGTATGACTCCACTCCGCCCACCGAGCCTAAAATCACCGGGACGGTGTTCACCGAAACCGCGGGTAAAGGCAAAGTTCGGCTGAAGAATAAAGACGGAAAAGTGGTGAAGGAGATGGACTTCGACGCGCTGCGTGGATTCAACGCATTCTCGCTTTCGCTGCAGCTCACTCCGACTAATCGCGGAACGGTAGACGTCAAGAATCGGAAGATCACATCGGCGCAGGATGCCTTGGCTGACCCCCGAGGAGCCGAGCGGCCAACCTACTTGGCGACCGGGGATTACACGCTTGAAGTTGAGGTCGCGGGCAAGACCACAACGCAAGCCTGGAAACTGAACTAAACTTGAGCATGCTCGCTGAACATTTCAACTGGCTAAGTAGCGGGTCTGCTTGGTTGGGCCTGCTCACGCTTACCGCGCTGGAGATCGTGTTGGGGATCGACAACATCATCTTTATCAGCATTCTGGCGGGCAAGCTGCCGACCCCGGATGAGCGGGAACGGGCCCGCAAGCTCGGCCTCTTGGTGGCACTTATTTCCCGCATATTGCTGGTGATGAGTGCGGCGTGGATCGTCCATCTGACCGAGCCGGTCTTCACGTTGCCATTCCAGTTTCCGGGTGACGCGGAGCACGCCAAGCATGCCGCCGAAGTCAGCTGGCGCGATATCATCTTGATCGCCGGCGGTGCGTTCCTGATCTACAAAGCGGTGAAGGAGATTCACCATAAGCTCGAAGGTCAGGATGAATCGCACGATGCCACCGTTAAGCCAAAGCTCTCGGCAATTCTGACCCAGATCCTGTTACTCGACGTCGTTTTCTCCATCGACTCGGTCATCACGGCCGTCGGTATGGTGAGCGAAGTAGCCATCATGATCCTAGCCGTGGTGATTGCGGTTGGCTTCATGTTGCTGTACTCCGGTCCCATCGCGGGATTCGTGGAGAAGCACCCCACCGTGAAGGTTTTGGCGCTTTCGTTCCTCATCCTCATTGGCGTTTCACTCATTGCCGAGGGCTTTGAGCAGGGAATTCCGAAGGCGTACATCTACTTCAGCATGGCCTTTGCCGTGGGGGTAGAAATGCTGAATCTGCGGGTGCGGAAGAAGCATTCTTAACGCGCTTTCCTAAGCTGAGGAAGCGGAAAAATAGCCTCGCCCCCCGTTGGAGGGCGAGGCTTTTTTCTTTGGTCGGCGACTAGTTGGTGACTTCTAGCAGCACGGTTTTGCCGTTATCGGCGATGTAGCGACCGGTGAGTTTTACGGTCTTGGGGGTGGAGTTAGACCACCGGCCGGTCGTCACCGTGGTACTTCCCGATCGAGCGCCCGCGGCGATGAAGACCGCGGTGGGGACCGATGCCTGGGAGGGATTGGTGCTCTCCAGGGTGATCGTAACGCCGCCCAACGGAGCCGGTTGCTCCAAGGTAGCGGTAAGCGTGGCGTTTTCGGCACCGCCTTTCACCGTCTTCTTGTCCAGCGTGATCTCCTTTAGGAGAGGGCGAACAATGGTCAGGGTTTTGGTGAACGTCAGGTTTCCGCGGTAGGCGCGAATATACGCCGTCACGGCGCTATCGGCCACCGAAGAGATGGTGAACGTGGCACTGGTTTTGCCCTCCGGCACGGTCACCGAATCCGGTACACGCACCGTGGTCTGGGTAGACGACAGGAAGATCTTCTGTCCACCGGCGATGGCGGGTCCCGCCAGTTTGACTGTCCCAACCGTTGTCCGACCATGACAGATCGTTGCATCCGCGATGGTCAGATCAACCAGATCCGGAATCGGACGCACCGTTATCGTGGTTGATTTTTCCGAGTTGGACGGCAGCGCTTCTACCTTCACGACGGTATCGACCGAAACTGGCTTACCCTCGATCTGGAATCGGACGCGATCTTGGCCGGCGGGGACAGTTACCGTTGCCGGAACCGTGAGCGCGGACGGGTTGCCGTTTACCAGCGTGACCACAATGTCAGAGAGCGCGGGTACGGGCAGAACGATCAGGCCCATTGAAGGTCCACCGTTGTAGATCTCCGGCTCGTCGAAGCGAATGCTGCCGACCTTGTTGGTGAGGATCGTCACCGGCCCTACCCCCGTGTCGTAGCCCGCCGTGGTAGCGGTGATCGTCGCGGATATGTTGGCCGTTACCCGGGTGGAATTCAGGTTCACCGTCGCGGAGCTCTTGCCGGCCGGGATCACGACCGTTGAAGGACAGACCAAGTGCGAGTCGGAACTCACAAGATTCACAAGGGCGCCACCCGCGGGGGCGATATTGGTGATGGAAATGGTGGCTGACCCCGTTCGGCCGCCGTAAAGACCCGGGACCCCGAGATACGTCGTCAGAGTCGGGTAGGTGACGATAGCGGACGGGTTGGGTCTCACCGTGAAGCCATAGGCGGCTCCGGCGAGCGTTAATCCGTTCGGATTCGTATCCGGGGCACCAATCACGGCGCGGGTTCCGTGGATGGCAACCGAAGCCCCAAACCGATCGAAATCGGACGAGTCACTGCCATTGAGTTTGGTCAAAAACTTCCACGAAGGGTTGTCGAAGGTGTAGACGTACGCTGCGCCACCCTTGTTGGCGACAGCGGTCGCGGCAAAGGGAGCGCCAATGATGGCGTTGTTGCCCTGAATGGTAACGGCGGCACCGAAGTTATCGAGGGCCATTCCGTCGGGGGCGCGAATGCTGTTTCGCTCTTGCCAAGTCCCGCGACCAATCTTTTGGGAGAAGAAGTAGACCGCGTCAACGGCTTTTACGCCTTTGTAGTCGGAAAAAGGGCCGCCAACCACCGCGTGGTTTCCACTGATGCCAACCGCTGCTCCAAATTGCTCGCCTGCCTGAGCGGGAGTCGCCCGGAGGTTTGCCAGTTGCACCCAAGCGCCGGAGCTTGCCGAAAATACGTACGCGGCGCCGGCGTCGTCCATTGACCCTTGCTTAGTGCCCGGCGCAGCAATGATCACGGCGGCGGAATCCAAAGACACCGACGCGCCGAAATAATCAAACGCGGCACTCGAAGCCGGCACCAGCACCGCTTGCGGCGACCAAGTGGAGCCGGACTTCTGGAACGTATAGGCGGCTCCCGAGTAGGTTTTCTTGGCCTGAGTGCTGTTTGGTGCTCCAACCACGGCTCGATCCGTATCGATTGCTACCGCCGAACCGAACGATGCATAGTCCGCCGCGTCGCTGGCGACCAGCTTCTGGGCCTGGGACCACTTTTCGCCCGATCGAGCGTAAACATAGGCGGCACCGTTGAAGTTGGCCCCCGCGGATGCGTTTGGCGCTCCAATCAGGGCTTCGTCGTCAGAAAGGGAAATCGATGCGCCAAAGTTGTCGCCGGCAGCGGAATCTGCGGCCGTAACTTTTGCTTCTTCAACCCAGGCATCCTGATTGTCAAGGGCAAATATGTAGGCCGCCCCACCATACACCCCGGCACGACTGCTAGCATAGGGAGCGCCGATAATGGCGCGTCTCCCGGCGAGGGCAACGGTGGTGCCAAAGCGAGCAAAGGCAGATTTGTCGCTGGCGAGAATTTTCGCTCCCGTATCCCAGACGGGGTCAATCGTGACCGGATATTTGGCTTGCGCATCGTTCACGACGATCGAGATCGAGCCGCCATTTCCGACCATTCGCGCCGGGAGATATTTCCCATTTGCATCCCACACCTGCAGGCCGCTGTAGTTGAGTCTTGTCGCTCCAATCGAAACGCTCACTGCGGTCTCGGATAGATTTTTCGCCACGGCGGACCCGGTGAGAGCTAGATTTAGGCTGAGATTGCCGGAACCGGCGGGTCGGGCATGAACCTTCAACCAGTGGTGCAACCCGGTTGGTCCGTTCACGTAGGTTTCGGACACGTCCGCGCGGTGCAGGTCAACGCTGGGCCAGCCGAATTCGTCTTTACTGGTGGCCATTCTCGGCGTGCCGATTGACAGTCGACTGGCGCCGTGACCGTATCCCAGGAGGCGTACATTTAGTTCTTGTCCGCCAGTAGCGAGTTGGGCGGAGCCGTTGGTATAGAAACGGTGAGCGAATGCCGTCAACCGTTTCGGCCGAGTAGCCCGTGGCGGTGGAGTCGATGCTTCGCAGAGCCTTCGCGAACGCTAAGCCCAGGCTCTGATCGGGGTGCCCGAGGGCGGCTCCCGGGGGCGGGCCTCCGGGGACTGCGACCGTCCCGGCAATGGGCAACAAGCAAATCAAGTTCAGTAGCATGCGGCGCCATTTTACAAATGGACCGGCAAGCATCACAACAATTTTATAGGAACGTCCTAAAGAAGAAGCGAAAATGACGCACCCTGGCGCCCGAGGCGTCTATCCGAGTCAGGCCGCGACGCCGTCGCGCTGGGCAATGAGCTGCTCCACTCGCAACGATGACTCTTCCCATAAATTCATGGCTTCGGCAAGCTGGACTTGCACCTCGCCGTGCTCCCGGGTGAGGTTGAAAACATTGGCATCGGGAGACAGATTGGCCAACTCGTTTTCGATCTCTTTCAAGTTTTCTTCGCAATCTGAGATCAGCCGTTCGGTATCGGCAACGAGTTTTTGCATCCGCTGAATTTCTTTGCTCAGCTCGCGCGGGGTGAGGCCCGGAGCCACGGGTTCCACCGGCTTCTTCACGACGACGGCTTTGGCGGCTTTCGGAGCATCCGAAAGGATCTTTTTGGCGTCGATCTTGCCCGACGAGACCCAGCGACGGTACTCATCGTAGGTGCCTTCGTATTTCTGGATTCCGTCCCGGCGGACATCCAGAATGTGGTCCGCAACCAGACGGAGCAACCATCGGTCGTGGCTAACCACGATGAGCGTGCCCTTAAACTCCTTGATGACTTGGCCCAAGGCCTCTCGGCTCGCCATATCGAGGTGGTTGGTAGGCTCGTCCAATACCAGCAGGTTCGGGTTTAGGTGAGTTAACCGCGCCAGCATCAGCTTGTTCTTTTCGCCGCCGCTCATGGTTTTGATGGGGCGGTAGACATCGTCGCCGGTGATGAGGAAGCGGGCGAGAAGATCGCGCGCCTCGGCGGGCTTCAGGTCTAAGTCCCAGATGAGTGCGTCGAGGGGCGAGTCATCGGGGTCCAAATCGCTGGTGTCTTGGTCAAAGTAGCCCGCAATGACGTTACTTCCGAGCTTCGCCATCCCGCCAAGGGAATCGAGTCGCCCCATAACGGTTTTTACTAAAGTTGATTTGCCCGCTCCGTTCTCGCCGATGACGCCCCACCGCTCGCCATTTCGCACGATCCAATCGATGCTGGTTTTCAGGTCCTTTCCGGGATATCCGATAGCCAGTCCATCGGTTTCCACCACGATATCGCCCGATCGCGTTGCCGTGCCAAACCCGCCCTTCATCTGCCGATCGCTTTTAGGCGCTTCCACCTTGCTTTCGATGAGCCGGTTCATGAGCTTTTGCCGACCGCGTGCCTGGGCGGTGCGCTGAGAGTTCATGAAACGCCGGACAAATTCGTCCATCTTGGCGATTTCTTGTTCCTGACGCTTGGCGACTTCCGCCAGCCGCGCATCCTCCTCGGCCCGCAGCTGAATGTATTTCTCGAATGGTCCGGGATACGACTTCACCGTCAGATCGCGCAGTTCCAGCACGCGCTCGGCGGTGTTTTGCAGGAACGTTCGGTCGTGGCTCACGAGCAGCACCGCGCCGTGATAGCCTCGGATCCACGCTTCCAGCCACTCCGTTGCCTGCAGATCCAGGTGGTTTGTAGGCTCGTCCAAGATCAGAAGATCCGGTTCCTCGAGCAGCAACCGGGCCAATGCCAGCCGGGTTCTTTGCCCGCCGCTAAGCTCCGAAGTCCGCTTATCGAAATCGGCGTCATCAAACCCCATGCGATTGAGCACCGTCTTTAGATCGTGCTCGACGCTGTAGCCGGATGCTTCGTCGAGGTGCTCGTGAAGTAGCGCGTACTCGTCCAGCTCGTCGGTAGTGGCCAAACCCGCATCCATCTTGGGCTGGAGTTCATCCAACCGCGCCTGAATCGCGATTTGGCGTTCCAGCGCCTGTTCGGCTTCTTGTCGTACGGTGAGTCCAGCATCTACCGGGATCTCTTGCTTCAGATAGGCAATGGTCGCCCCGTTCCGAACAATGACCGTGCCGCCATCTGGCTTATAGGCACCGGTGATGATGCGCAGCAGGGTGGTTTTTCCGGCTCCGTTGCGACCAACCAGCGCCACTTTTTCCCGCTCTTCGATGCGGAAGGTGACATTCTCCAGGACGATGTCGACGCCAAAGTTTTTGCCTACGTTGCCGACGGAGAGAATCACCCCACTAGTTTACTGGGCACGGCAAGGATGCCGGGTCCTACTTTTTGAACACCGAGGCGGGGATGGGAGCGTTCACGACCGTGCGACCGTAGACGCCAACCATCGGTTGCGTCCCCGCGTTGATTTTGGTTTGCACGACAAAAAACGTCTTTTGGTCTACCCAGATTTCCTGAAACTGATTGGTTAGCTTGTAGGCAGGCTTCCCGTTAACCTTTTCGACCGGGGCGATTGCGTTTCCGTTTGCCACGGCATAGCCGCCGAATTTTGGCTTCAACAGGAAACTCGGCACGACATTCCCCAGCGTGCCGGAAATTCCGGTGACACTAGCGATCCCCGTATCGGGAGAACCTACCGTTTCCCAATTTCCGGCGTTGAAGACGCTCGTCTTGCCCTTAGCGACCAAGAGAACGTAATCGGAATTGAATCCCGACTTCCCGGCTACGCGGAGGTTATTTGGCGCCACCCACTGAATCTTGGCCGTCGCCGAATACTGTTTCGACGTGAGTTTTGCCTCCACCGAAAGCGTCTTTACTGCCGCGTATGCCTTCTCCGTTTGGCTGAGCACTTCCGCTTGCGTCACACCCGCACCGAGCACAATTGGAAAGAGAATCGCCGTCATCATCTTTAACATCTTACGACGGCACTGGCATTGTTCCCGGGACTAACATGAGCCTTAGAATTGCCTCAGTCGCCCGACATCGCGAACGATCGGGCGTCGAAAATGTTGGGATTCAGCTTCACTTTCAGCAGGGCATCCTCCGATAAAGCTCGGTCCACCGACATCTGGGCGATGGCGGACGAGGCCCCGCTGAGCACGATGTTCTCCATCTCCTGAACGTTGATCCCTTCATCCTTTAGGACGCCCAATACGTGCGCCAAAACGCCGACGCGGTCTAGGTGTCGCACCACCAAGAGGTGGGTAGCGGCGACCGCCCGTTTCACGTTCACCACGTTTGGCACCTGGCCCTTGTTACGATACTCCCGCACGATGGTGACGACTTCCTGGGCAATGGCTTCCTGCGCCTGATCGGTACTCGCGCCAATATGGTGAGTGGCGTACACATTGGGGTGCGACTGCAGCGGACCGCTGTACGTCCCCACGGCAACTTCCGGCTCGCCCTCAAATACGTCCAGTCCCGCGCGGATGTTCTTGGTCGTCAGGGCTTCCAAGAGTGCATCCTGCATCACCACCTCGGCGCGGCTGGTGTTCACAAAGATGCTGTTCGGTCGCATCGCATCAAAAAAGCGACTGTCCAGCATGCCCTTGGTTTCTGGCGTCAAAGCCACGTGAACCGAGATCACATCGGACATCATCGCCACTTCGGCGGCGTTACTCGCCCGACCAATCTGGAGGCCCGCCGCTAGATCGGGCGTCAGCCAGCGACCAAATGCCACCACGTTCATCCCGAACGCTCGCGCCCGCGTGATCATTTCTTGGGCGATCTTGCCGGTACCGATGAGGCCCAGGGTCCGCCCGTATAAGCCTCGCGACTGGCTATATTCCTTCTTGTTCCAAATCCCTTGCCGCAGGTCGGAAACGTTGTCGGAGATGCGGCGATCAGCGGCGATGATCAGCCCCCAGGCCAGTTCCGCCACGGCCTGACTGTTTTTGCCCGGGCAGTTGGTGACCATGATGCCCTGCTCACTGGCCGCCGGAACGTCGATGGTATTCACGCCCGCCCCGGCCCGAATGATGAGCCCCAATTTGCTGGCATGGATGGCGTCTTTATCCACCGATGTACTACGAACCACCAGAACGGTGGCCTCGGTCTCGGCGAGTCGCTCCGCAAGTTTGATTCCCGACAGCTCCGGCTCGTACAGAACTTCCACTCCCAGACGAGTCAAGCCTTCGCGGCCAGTGGATTCAAATTTATCTGCGACTAATACTTTCATTGAACGCTAACTATTGTGGCGGCTTTGGGTCATCCGGTTCGGGCCGGTCAAGTAGAATCACGGCCCTATGTCGCAGCTTCGCTGGGGAATTCTCGCATCGGGCAACATCGCCCACGCCTTTGCCAAGGGATTGGCCGGTAGCAGCACCGGAGTGCTGGTTGCCAGTGCCTCGCGCTCGCTAGAGAAGGCCACCAAGTTCGCCGAAACCTACGGCGGAAAGGCGTACGGCAGTTATGCGGAACTGCTGGCCGATCCAGATGTGGATGCGGTCTATATCGCCAGTCCGCACCACCTGCACATGGAGCACACCATCGCGGTAGCCGAAGCCGGCAAGCACATCCTGTGCGAAAAGCCGTTCACGCTCAATGCGCTAGAAGCGGAGCGGGCCCTGGCCGCAGTTGACAAGGCCGGCGTTTTCTTCATGGAGGCTTTCATGTACCGCACGAGCTCTCACACGCAAAAGCTGAAGGAGCTGGTCCAATCGGGAATCATCGGCCAGGTGCTTCAGATCAACGTGGAATTCGGCTTCCAAGCCGGTAAAGATTGGGATAATTTCCGCGCGGATGCGGCCCTTGGCGGCGGCGGACTCATGGATGTAGGAACCTACTGCGTCTCCTTCTCGCGGCTCATCACGGGCGAAGAACCGGTGCGATGCCACTTCGAAATGCTCGCTCCGAACGGGTACGACGAATCCGCCGCTGGCCTGATGAAGTTTCCGGGGGGGGCGGTGGCTCACTTTGGCACGGGTGTGCATGTCAACCTAAATAACCAAGCCGTCATTTACGGGGAGAAGGGCAAGATCACCGTAGAATCGCCGTGGTTCTGTAAGGGCAAAATCACGGTGGCGGTGCAGGGAAGTGAGCCAGAAGTGTTCGACTATTCGGGCGACGAAACGAACCTGTATACGTACGAGTGTGACGCGGTCGCCAAGTTCCTGGATGCGAAAGAGAGCCCGTACATGAGCAAAGCCGATACGCTGAGCAATATGCGCGCCCTGGATGCGCTCCGAAAGTCGGCCGGCCTGGATTTCGCCGCCGAATTGAAGGCGTAACGAGTTAACCCTTCCAGGTTCGATACTTGAGGAGGGTCCAAAATGCTTCGGGGGCGTCGGTCCACCGAATTTTCTTCCCCGCGTCTTTGCCGCGGGGAACGTACTGAATCGGTACCTCCCGAATCTTAATTCCCCGGCGCAGGGCCTTCGCCGTGACTTCGGGGCAAAACTCAAACCGTTGGCACTGCAAGTCGAACGATTGCAGCGCCTCGGTGCGAAACGCCTTGTAACAAGTCGCCTCGTCGGTTAATTTGTAGCCGTACAAGATCTTTACCGCCAGGGCCAGCAAGACATTCACAATCTTGTTCGGTAGCGCCATGTCTCGCGCGAGCCCATTCTGAAATCGGCTGCCGTAGCTAGCATCAGTCTCTCCCGCCAAAATCGGCTGAACGACTTTAGGAATCTCCTCGGGGAAGTACTCCAAGTCTGCGTCTTGGATAATGACCGTTTGGCCCTCGGCACCGGGCAAGGCCACCCGGATAGCGTTTCCTTTCCCGCCGGGACGCTCGCGGTGGATGGCGTGGATGCGGCTTCCGTACTCGCGCAAAATATCCCCGGTACCGTCGGTGCTGCCGTCATTGACTACGATCAACTGCACCCGCAGGGGAATCGCCAGCACCCGCTCAATAACTTCTCGAATCGTATCGGCTTCGTTGAGCGCCGGCACAATGACCGTCACTTGCGGAGCTAGATTGTCTTCGATTCTCATGTTATTCGCGACATTCTGCCGTATCTCACGCACTCCCTCGCCGGGTCTGCTGGTGGTAGACGTCGCTTATTCCCAGGAAGGCATAACCATCCATCGCCCGCCGAAGTTTCCGAAGGGCCGCGATAAACCCCGCCCGAACACTCTGGCGGGTGCATCGCTCACGTTGACTGATCGCTTCAAAGCTGGCGCCGTCGAGCTTGCACTGGAGAATCGTGGCTTGTCTTTCGGTGAGTTGCGCCATGGACACGATCTCGGCGCACTCACGTTGCAGGAGTGGATCATGTGGGCGACAGATGGCGATCCGACGCCAGAGAGTGTCAAGGTCGGGCCGCTGCCGGTCTTTCTCCTTCAGCTTTTCGTCCGTGTAGCACGGACGATCCTGATCGGATTGGCAAATGGCGAGCAGGGCATCGGCGACGAAATTAAGATCTTCGCTGGTCATGGATTTTTCCCTCAATATAGTAGACATGTGTTTACTATATAAGGGGTCCGAAGCGAAAATTGTAAGCCTGGCAAAAGTACTAGGTTTTACAATTCTTCGGAAATCTTTTTTGGTACCGCCGGCACCCGAACTAGAATCGCCGCAACGACACAAACGAAACCCGCAAATAGATAGGGCGCGGTAGGACTGAGGTCGAAAACCGCCCCGCCGACAATGGGACCGACGACGAACCCGAATGATCGGGTGCTCTGCATCAGGCCAAAAAGTTCGCCGTGCCTCGCCTCTGGCAGCATCTGACTCGCCAGCCCGTTAATGGTCGGGTTTGCGCAGCTAGAACCCAGCGAATACACCGTGCTGGCCGCAAATAGGACGACGATCGGCGGTAAGCCGAACACGCCCGCAAACGGGTTCAAAACCAGCCCGAGGCCCTGGGTGAGATAAGCCATCCGGAGCAGGTTTCGCTCGCCTAATCGCTTCACAAAGATCGGCAGGAGGAATCCCGCAATGACAAATCCAAGCAGGGATTCATAGCTGAAAATCAGTCCAAATTCTCGGCTATCGTAGTTAAACAGACGGTGAATCAGGCGCAGAAATGTCCCTTCCAGAGTAGCTAGCGAGAGCCATGCGACCGTCGCTACCAGCACCAGCGGACGAAGGTCCGGAAACTCGCGCAGAATGGCAATATTTCCGATTCGCCTCGGGGCGGAATCCTCGGCCGGTTTTGGCGGGCTATCGGGAAGAATTAGCGCGGCCAGGAGCGTGCCGAGGAGCGAGAATCCACCGGCAACGTATCCCACCGTGCCGTGCCCAAATTGGTGAGAGATGTAGCCTCCCAATCCCGGACCCAGGATCAGCCCAGCATTGATGGCGGCGGAGAGGCGACCGAGGGCCGCCGTCCGTGCCGCGCCGGAGTGCAATCCGGTCACGTACGCTTGCGCAATTGCCACGTTCGCCGCGCCAATCCCGCTGAGTAGCCTACTTGCCAGCAGCATCGGCAGGTTCTGGCTGAGGGCGTAAAGAATCATTGAGCTGCCGGAAATCGCGTTCACTGTCACAAACGCGTACCGACGGTTCACCCGGTCGCTCCAAGACCCCCACCGCGGGCTTGCCCATACCTGCACGATGAACGTACTCGCCAAAATGGTGCCGACAACGACGCCCACCGGCCACCCTTTCGGAACCAATTTTTCAGCGAATAGCTGGAACTCCGCAATGATCATGCCGAAACCCATCAAGTCCAGCAGGACGCAGATCAGCAAAATCCCCTCGGCGCGACTAGATGGCCGGGGAAATCGCACCGCTAAACTCGCTCCGGAAATGCACGGGCGGGGCGACCGGCAATAGGGACGCCACTCATGGAAAGCTGGTGGGCAGCGGCGATATCGAGAATTTTAAGCATCACTTGTTCGCGAACTGCTAATTCCTCGGCCTGCGTGTTCGCCTCAATGAAGAACTGAAAATACACGCCGAGGTTCGCGTCGGCAAAGTCGTTCAATGCCACGATACTATTGCCCGGCACCACGCCATTGGCCGATTCTAAGTAAGTGCGAGTTTCGCCGAGGAAGGGCGAAATCTTCTCGATCGGAGTGGCGTAATCCAGTCGCAGCGAGATCCGCTGACGTCGAGATCGACGGAGCCCAAAATTCTCTACGCTGGCCCGAATGAGGTTCGCATTCGGCAGATTGATAACCGTATCCTCGAATGTGCGAATGCGGGTGCTGCGGAGGTTAATCTCTTCCACCACGCCTTCCACGGTGCCAATTTTCACCCAATCGCCAATGGTGAAGGGCATGTCGAACATGATGGTGACGCTGCCAAAGACGTTTTCGACCGAATCTTTCGCGGCGAGGGCGACGACAATGCCGGTGATTCCTAGCCCCGCAACAACACCGGCAATGTCTACTCCCACCATCCCGAGCGCAACCAAACCGCCGACCATGATGATCGTGAATCGGATGAGCTTGCGGGTGATGGGCACGAGCAATTGCGCCGTCTTTTTGCTATCGCTGTGGTACACGATGCCGTCGCAGACCAGGTCCCACAGGGCATTCGCCAGCAACATCATCCCGGCTAGCATCGCCAGCCGGAAAATGAGGGTCATGGGATGCTCGAGCCAAGGCGTGAGCTCGCTACCCATGACAACCGCGCTACTGGCGGCCGTGCCCAGCGTGCCTCCCAGGGCGCGGGAAATTTGCTTTCGGTTTTTTCGCGCGGCGGCTTCGGTGTCCCCGACGGGCCGATAGCGAAGTAGCCGGCTGGACACCACCCGCACCACCGCATAAACCAGCCAAAAGACGATGATCTGAAGCAAAACTGCGGCCCACTGCCACAGTTCAACTCCCGCGAAGCGGTGAAGCCAAAACTCGGGGAGATTGTTGAACAAAGAGTGGCTACGCGGCATGGTTCACCCTACGAAGTTTTTCACCCGAGAGGCAGAAAAGTGGGGCTAGAGCAACTGCCGGCAGGTAGTCCGCCGTCGGGAAATTTCGGATCTCCAGCAGTCCAAATCCGATTGATACGATCATTAGGCCGCCGACTGCGCTGGCTTCTTCTAGGAGATCCGTGCGTCGGGCCAGGCCCGAAAGTGGCTTGGCCAGGAGAGAGAGTCCGCCCTGAATAATCAGCACCAATGCGGCCGTGGCAACCACTCCGATGCCCATGGCCGCACCAAAAAAGATTGCGCCGATCCCGTCCATGGCACTCTTAACATAGAGCAGATCGGGTTTGTTTTCTAGGGAATCTTGCAAGCAACCTAAGAGGGTCATGGGGCCAACGCAAAACAGGAGGGTGCAGGTGACAATTGCTTCGCTAAACCGACCGTGCGCGCCAACCGTCGCTTGCGCCCACTCGCCGAACCCATGCATGCCGCCCGAGATCTGAAGAATGGTGCCGAGGACGCCACCGATGCTGATCGCGGCCACCAATTCCAGCACCTTGCTACTGGCCAAGGCCATCTTGATCCCTAGAACTAGGGTGAACAGGCCGATGCCATTCATCGCGGCCGTCTGCCAGGCGGGAGAAATGTTGTTGTGCAGCACGGTGCCGATTCCGCCGCCCACTGCCACCGTCGCCGTATTCACCCAGGTTCCGCGCATGCGACTAAAAAGGTACCAGTCATCGGACCTACTCGTTATTGGAAAACTGTTTTACAATAGTCACGAAATCATGGCGAAAAATAGAATAACCATCGCAATTACGGTTTGGTCTTCGGTTGCGGCAACCACCGTTGCCGGAGTCGTGGCGTACAAAACCGTATTCTCGCGCCCCGGGGCAGATGCTTTGGAATTGCTTCCAAAATCGGCCACGGCTGTTTTTGTCATGGATCTAAATCCGGCCCCGTCGCAAGCGGGGGTGTATAAGCGAATCAACGACGCCCTCGACCGAAACCAACTCGGGAAGCGCTTTGATTCCATGCTGTTTGATGCCGCCAATACCGGCAACCCGAAGGCGGAGCTGTTCCGACCGTATCTTCAGCGGGGGGCAGTTTGTGCCGCCCTGCCCGGTGATCCTAATCCACGCTTTCTGCTGCTGCTGCCCATCTCCGATGCTGGCGCCGTCCGCAAGCTGCTCCAAGAAAACGGACAAGCGCAATCGGCCAATGGGATGTCGTACTACGCCATGAATTCGCCGACGGGCGGGCCGCAATCGCCTACCAATCTGTGTTTCGCCGTGATCGCCGACCGGCTGGTGATCTCCGACATTCCCGGCGCTTTGAGCGAGGTGATGAAAACCTCACGGGGCGAAGTGGCTCGCCTTATTGACCAGCCCGACTTCCAGGCGGCGCGCCGTGCCATCCCCGCCGACGCCAACCTATTCACCCTAGTCTCACCGGCGTTCACCAAAGAATTAGCCAAGCGGGACACTCTGTCGAGCTGGGGCACCTTTGCAATTACTCTACGCGATCAGGGCATCGAGATGGTCGGCAACGGCACAACGGCGGCCGACCTCTTACCGGCCCAGTTCAAAGATCGCGAACGACCGGCTTTGCGGGCAGACCTGCTGAAGTCCCTCCCGGAGAATCCGTACGCACTGGTGGCGGCGGCTGGACTGGGGAATGACCTCAAGTCAGGTTTAGAAGAGGCCAAGAAAACCGACGAGTATCAGCGCGATGTATCGCGGATGGAAAAAGAGCTCGATCTGTCGCTGGACCGGGATGTTCTCCCCAATTTGCAGGGTACTTCCGTGGCGGCGCTCTATCCCACGGCGGCGGGTAGTAGCCTAGATTTGGTTCTGCTGATGGATTCCGATAACGGAGCCAAGCCAGCCGCAATGGTTCAGAAACTGGTTGACGAATTCACGTCGGGCGAGAAATTCCGCGATCCGGAGGCAAGTTCGGCGACCCCTCCGGTCCCGATTTCGGAAAAGGAAACGATTGGGGAATGGACCATCACCAAGCCAACGGCCAAGGCGCAAGCCGAGACAGAGAAGTCGTTGGCCGAGTCTGAAAAGTCACTTGGCATGCCCAAGATGTTTCAGAACAAGACGCTGGTGATGGCAACCAAGGGCGGTGCTGTGTTGGTAGCTACCAGCCGGGAACTGCTGGACAAAGCGATGAGCAGCTATGACGCCCGCAACACGTCCGAGGCAAGTTCGGCCGCCCTCGCCGGGCTGTCGGCCCGCCGGGATAATCGCGACCAGTTTCTCATGGCCATCTCTCTCGCCGCGATCACCGAGACGATCCGACAGGGGTTCGATGCCAGCAAAATGGATAAGAATGGGCAGAAAACCTACAACGAAGTGATGGACGCGGTCGCCAAGTTCCGCGATCCGGTGCTTTACTCTGGGTTTATGACCAAGCAGGGCGAGATGAACGTGAAGATGATGATTCCCATGGACTGGGACCTCCTCATCGACAAGATTGCGGAAGCGACCAAGCAATCCAACGTCACGCCTCCGCGGTCGGTGTCGTTATAGTGAGCGCGCCTTCCATCTGCCGCGCGAGTTCGATCTGAACTCGCGCCCGAGTGCGATTGAGGTCGGGGGGACCATTGGGACCCAGGCGATAGTAGGTGTCGCCGCGAAGGTAATCGGAGAGGAAGCGGATCGCTTGCTCCAGCGTCACGCCGAGGGCAGCGGTCTCCATGAGCCGAGTCTCGGTCTCGGGAGCTTGCGCCGCCATGAGATATCCCTCTCTGGCCACGCGGTAAACGTCATCCGCAAAAACGACTTCACTCGGGTCGGCCTTCTCCCCCACCGGGTTGGTGAGACTTCGCATCATGTCTCCCCAATCCATCAACCACGATCCCGCCATGACTGTATCCAGATCCACCAGCGCGATCACCTTTCCGTTCTCGTCAAACAGAAAGTTCTCGATTTTGGTATCACCGTGAATCACGGTTTCCCGGATTCGTCCGATCAGGGTTTGATCCCGGACGGTTATCATGAGGTGTCGCCGGTCTTCTAGAAATTGGATCTCGGGACCCATTTCCGAGATTCGATCGGGCCAACCGGTTTCGGTAGCCACCTGGTGCTGACGCCAGTAATGATGCGGATCGCGAAATCCGGGCAAACTCACGGCGAAGTCCCGAGGGTCGAGCGATGCCGCGTACCCGTGCGCGCGGGCCAGTGCCGATCCTAATCCGCGGGCATACGCCACCGGATCCCGCGTTTCATCCAGACGGAAATAGCTATTACCGCCCTCAATCTTCCGCATCATCCGCCAATACTGATTGCGATTTACCACCCAGTAGCTGGCATCGGCACGGAGAAACTCTACCGAGACCGGCTGGGCGGTGGCCCACCGAACGGCATTGTCCATCACGATTTCGGCGTTCGGAAAAACGTCCGTATTCAGCCGCTGCAGAATGCCCTCACCGTCCGACAACCGCACGTGAAAGCAGTCTTGATTGATGTTGCCAGTCTGCCGCCACGGGCCGATCACTTCGGCCCGGGCGTCAAATTGGCGGGCAATTACCGATGGAGTCATCCGCGAACCGTCACTTGTCGGCGATTTCGTACCAGCAGGTCTTGTCGGATACGGTGGTGGTGAATACGGTCTGGCGTTTGGTCCACGATGATTTCAGCAGCGTCCGGCGCTTACCGGTCGCGTCCAAAGCGTATACCTTTCGCGGCCCATTGGTAGCAACGCGAATGGTGGCGGGGACGAACTCAAACCGAGTTGGCCCCGTGCCCCACTTGTCGCTCACCGAATCTCGGGCCGCATTCCACTGCATATGGGTGTTCTCAACCCGGGAAAGGCTGCTCACCAAAATCCGCTTCGATTCGAAGATTGGCTTGCTGTCGACCGGAGTCACCATCAAAGTGCCAAAATTGAACCCAAACTTCCCGAATTTCACCTGCACCGGATCGGCTGAGATTTCCTGCCCTCCGACGAAGCCAGTGATGCTGACCGATTTCTCGGTTCGTGACACCACAAATCGCTGACCAGGGGTACCGCGCAGCGTGATGGGAGTGGCGGATGGACGATTCTCCACCACGATCTTGTTTTCCTTACCGGCCTGGACGCCCACCCGGTGGGTCAGGAACGGAAGCGGCTTGCCGGTTCCGCTCCACGCATCGGTCGGGCGGTAGTAGGTGCCCCAATAGGGGAAGCTCACCGTCAGCATTGCCGACACGTTGGATGGCGGTACCAGGCCCTGGCGGAAGATCAGCGCGGCGGCGGGGAAAAGCGCCGCCTTCGCCGGGTTCTTGCCGGAGTCAAAGTAGTTGTCGTAGGCATCATTTTTGACACCGGTACCGGTGGCATCCCAGGCGAAGGTGTAGATGATGTCCCAGTCTTGGAACGCGGCAAAGGTTGAGTAGAGCGGCATCATCTCGGCCTGAAAATCGCTCGGGGCGGGGTGGTTATATTCGCTGATACTGTAGGGCTTGTTCGCCACTCGGAACACGGCGAGGTCAGCCAAGGTGCCGCCGCCGCGCTCCAACTCATTCACCAGGGGCTTACGGTCCACTCGGTAGTCCGTCGGACTCCAGTCTCCCTTTAGGAACGCCGGGTGATTCCAGTACGCATGGTTATCGGCGAACTCCATCTCCTCCTCGCGGTAAAGCGAGGTCAGGGATCCCCAACTAATCTGACTATCGATAATGTTGGTGTTGCGGAAACCCAAATCGTCGGTTAGGTACCGGCGCATCCGCGTCGAGAACTTTCGCTCTGTCTCGGCCAGGAACATAACGTAGTCCTGCGAACGCTGATTGAGTCCGGCCGACGGCAGATCGATATTCCCGATCTGCTCGCCCGGTTGCAGTCCCTCAATCTTCTCACCTTCCCGGATGCTGAAGTTCTTTATCTCGACCTTGCCTCGGGTGTCGCCCATCGTGAAGCCCACGCGTCCGTGTCCGGGGACGGTACCGACCGGGCGGAACGTTAATGTGTAGGTCTTCCACTCCGGGGTCACGCTTACCGAGCCGCTTAGGCCCAAGAATCGCCAATCGGGCTGGTCTAACCGGGCATCCACGGAAAACGCCGTATTCCGATCACCCCGGGCCGTAAACTCCACGGTGTAAGGCTGACCCTCCTTCAGCGTTAGGCCGCCAATATGGGTTTGTACGTGCCATGCCGGGCCGGGGTTGTTGTTTATGGTGGCGACCAAGTCCGGCGCGGTCATTTGGCTCCCGCTCTCTGGTGCCGGCGCAAAAGTCACGTCGCCCTTGCTCTGATTCTCAAACGTCCATTGGCTCTTCGCATTCACCACGCTTGCCCCGCGACGGTCGAGGTTGGGCCAGTTCTGCGCTAGCGTCGCGTTGTTTTGATACTTGTCCTTCAGCCAGGCATTCCACTGGCGCACCAACTCACCTCGGAACGGCTCAGGAAAGCCGGGAACCCCGGCCCCCGGGGATTCGCCCGGCCAGCCCACCAATGAATTTTCATTATTGATTTCGATGACCATCAGGGCGGGGTCGTCTTTGTATTTCAGCTTGGTGTAAGGATTCGTCCGGTCGAGAAGCGCCTTGGCGTATTCCTGCTGTAACACAATCAGCCGTTCGTAGTACTTATCGGCCTTTTTGCCGTAATCCTTCAGCTGGGAACTGCTCGCCGGGAGGCCCTGCTCTGGAATCGGTTTTCGCGTCGTCTGCAGGTTGAGATTGATATAGATACCGTGAGCTCGCAGGCGCGAGATAAAGAAGTCCATCCGGTCCAAAGCCGCCGGATCGAGTTCTAACTGCATCTTGTACCGTTTCCAAATCGTGCCGTTCGGTAAGTCCCAGTCGTTCTGCAAGTGGTGGAAGCGCACGATGTTAACGCCCAGCTTGGCTAATCGCGCAGCGATGGCATCCGCGTCCGTTTTCGCCGGAAACGCCGCCGAAGTCACAAGATTCGTGCCGAAGAACCGCACCCGGCGACCAGTCTTCTGTTCGTAAAAGTGGCCGTTCCTCGCTGCAATCCGACCGTTCTTTCCGGCGGGCTTTGCGTTCAAAAAGCTCAGGTCAGTGGCGGTACCGGTCACCCCGTCGTTCCAGGGCAACACAAACGGGAAGAAAGTATCGCTAACCGCAGTAGTGGTGGGTTGCGAGCCACTTTGCCCACAAGCCATCGAAGGAATCAGAAGGATCGGAATCAGTGCTGCCGATCCAACGGACCGAAATCTAAGCGACGAGGCCATTCTCATCATTTGACGTTAAGTATGGCGGCAGCGGGGGCAATCGGACGACACTTTGGTCGCCGAATGGGGCTAACCTCACGTCGATGGGTTTGCTGGATAAATCACAGTTTCCTAACGTGCATTCCGCGACCGTTGGACGTCTGCATCTTTGGCGTGCTTGCGTGAAATCGGCGAAAGTCGTACATTAAGCGAGTCACCAAGCGAGGAAGCAGGATTGGAATCGCCACAAATCTCCCCGAGTACCACTGTCACCACAACTGAGCAATTCATCCAGGAGCGAATCGACGCCGCTCGGAAGCAATACGAGCCCATCAGCCGTCGCATGATTGCGCTGCAGCTTGGCAAAGCTCGCGGTGTGGCCTTTAAAGAAGCGTTGGACTTGGTAGATGCTTACTGCGACGAAAAAGACCCGGCTGTGCCCGGCTACGTTTCGGGCGAATTCCGCATTTATTGGCTGAAAGCGGTGGCCGTTTTCGTGGTGGCATTGGGCGTCGGTGTGCTCTGGTACGGCACCAACATGTTTAACGCAAAGGGGCCGGCCTGGATCCCGTTCTGCATTGGCACGGTCGTGGTGGGGTTGGGCGCTTTGGCTTGGGTGAAGAGTTTGCAGTCCGAAGCCGGAAACTAGGGTTTACTCCGCACTCGTAAGCTTCGCCCCGATATAGTTCCGAATCTGCTGGTTCGTGAGGATTACGACGTGACCGTTCAGGTCACTCGTAAATCGGTCGAATGTCACGGCCGGAATTTCCCCATTGTGGGTGAGCTCTTCGTACATTGCTTCCAGCACTTCAAGCTCGGTGGGCACGGTCGGGTAAGCGTCCATCCAAAGGCCGGGGTGATGACCGGTGGTCTCGTAGCTCACGGCTGCCACGGCTCCCACCACCGATTCCACGACGTCTACCGCTACGTCACTTTCGTCGGTCCATTCGCCCGGTAAAAGCAGGAAATTTTCTGCGGTGAGGGCATTTTTGACCGTCGCCAAGTCCGCCGAGGTGGCAGACCGAATGATTGTCTGCGACTTGGGGTCAGCGGCGGACAGCCGAATGTGGTCGCCGATAGCTCGCCAGTACGCTTCGCGTTTGCCCGTAAGCCGTACCACCGAGTCGGCAAAATCTACGTAATCTACGCGCAGCGTCACGGTTCCAGTTTAGCTTCTCGGGCTAAAATTGCCGCTAGAGTCCTAAACCGGGAAACTGTATGCCGATGACCGATAGCACCGACGCTCTTCTTCACGAAAACCGCCATTTTCCGCCGTCCGCCGAATTTACGGCGCAGGCAAACGCGCGCGACGCGGCCATTTACGCCGAAGCCGACGCGGATCCGGAAAAGTGGTGGGCTAGTTGGGCCGATAAGCTGGATTGGTTATCCCCGTACGATAAGGTCTGTGAATTTGAGGCTCCGAACGCCAAATGGTTCCTCAATGGGAAGCTGAACGCGGCCTATAACTGCGTCGATCGTCACGCCGCAAACACGCCCGATCGCGTCGCCATCACATGGGAAGGGGAGCCGGGTGATTCTCGCCAGGTCACGTACGCCGAGCTGAAAGACGAAGTGAGCCGCATCGCCAACGCCATAAAGTCCCTCGGGGTTACCAAGGGGGATCGCGTGACGATCTACATGCCGATGGTTCCCGAGTTGGTCATGTCGATGCTCGCCTGCGCCCGTATCGGCGCCGCGCACACGGTTGTTTTTGGCGGTTTCAGCGCGGAAAGTCTTCACGAAAGAACCAATGATGCGGCCTGTAAGTTGATCATAACCGCCGATGGCGGCTACCGTCGGGGTTCCATCGTTCCCCTCAAGAAGATCGCCGATGAGGCCCTGGAAATGGGATGTCCGACCGTCGAAAACGTGCTTGTTCTGCAGCGCACCGGGCAAGAAGTTGCGATGCAGCCCGGTCGGGATTACGGCTGGGATCTAGTGGCTCAACAGTCCACCGATTGCCCCTGCGAACCGATGGACAGCGAGGACATGCTCTTCATCCTCTACACCAGCGGCTCCACCGGAAAACCAAAGGGGATTGTGCACTCCACTGCGGGCTACCTAACCGGGGTCATGGCGACCTCCAAATTGGTTTTTGACTTGAAAGATTCCGACCTGTTCTTCTGCACGGCTGACTGTGGCTGGATCACTGGTCACAGCTACATAACATACGGCCCTCTGGCCAATGGCGCTTCGGTGCTCATGTACGAAGGAGCTCCCGATACGCCCGATAAGGATCGGTTTTGGCGCATTATCGAAAAGCACAAAGCGACCATCCTGTACACCGCTCCCACCGCCATCCGTACTTTCATGAAGTGGGGCGATGAGTACGTGAATCGATGCGACCTCTCAACCTTGCGACTGCTGGGATCGGTGGGAGAGCCCATCAATCCTGAAGCATGGATTTGGTACTCGGACACCGTCGGAAAAGGGAAGTGCCCGGTGGTGGATACCTGGTGGCAGACCGAAACCGGAGCCATCATGGTGACGCCGCTCCCAGGCATCACGACCACCAAACCCGGCTCCGCGACCCATCCGTTCCCTGGCATTCGGGTTCGGGTGCTCGACGAGGATGGCAATGGTGTCTCCGTCACCGGTCCTGGCAACCATGGAGATTCTCATAAAGGGTTCCTCGTCCTCGATCGCCCTTGGCCCAGCATGGCACGGGGAATCTACGGAGACCCCGATCGATTCCAAAAAACGTATTGGGGACGATTTGATGGCAAGTACTTTGCCGGCGACGGCGTCGCGCTGGATCCGGAGGGCAATCTCTGGCTGCTCGGTCGGGTTGACGACATCATGCTGGTGGCCGGCCACAACATCTCCACCATGGAAGTGGAAAGCGCGCTGGTGAACCATCCCGCCGTCGCCGAGGCCGCCGTTATTGGTCGGAGCCACGAGATTAAAGGTCAGGCAGTCGCGGCTTTTGTCATCCTTAAAACGGGTGAATCGGTGACGCCCGACGAGCTCAAGAAGCACGTCGCCCATCGACTCGGGCCCATCTGCCGTCCGGATGACGTGTTCATCGTTGCAGAAGTGCCCAAAACCCGCAGCGGCAAAATCATGCGCCGCTTACTCCGCGACATCGCGGAGGGGCGCACCACCGGCGACACGACCACCCTGGCGGATCCGAGCGTCATGCAGTCCTTGAAAGATCAGTACGCCGATAAGGAGGGCTAGCCGTGCTTGCCATCCGCGTGAAACCCGACCAAGCACTCGACCTGGATAAGGTCGAGACTCGGGCGGATGGCGGTTTCGAAAAGGAAGCCGGTTTAGCTCGCTTAGCCGAGTTAGGGGCGGAGCTATCCGAGCTCACCGAACTCCTGTTCGCCGCGGGAACGCATTCGCTGTTGGTCATCCTGCAGGGGCGGGATACTTCGGGCAAAGATGGCAGTATCCGGGGAATCTTGGGACGTACGAACGTTCAATCCACCCGGGTGGTGCCGTTTAAGGTGCCAACTCCGGCGGAATCGGCGCACGATTTCCTCTGGCGTGTCCACGCCCATACTCCCGCCCGGGGTGAAATAGCGATCTTCAATCGCAGCCACTACGAGGACGTCCTCGTGGTTCGGGTGCATGACTTGGTGCCGGAATCCGTGTGGAAAGCTCGCTACGACCACATCAATCACTTCGAGAAGTTACTCACCGATTCTGATGTGATCATCGTCAAGGCGTACCTCCATATCAGCATGAAGGCGCAGGAAGAGCGGCTGCTGGAGAGGGAGGCCGACCCCAACAAAGCGTGGAAACTCAACGTGGGCGACTGGGAGGAGCGAGCTTTCTGGGATGACTATACGCGCGCCTACGAAGCCGCGCTCGGTCGGTGTTCGCCCGAGAACGCGCCTTGGCACATTCTTCCCGCCGATCGTAAGTGGTTTCGCGACCTTGCCCTCACCGAACTTATCGTCGAGACTCTGCGCCCGTACGCCAAGCACTGGCGAGAATCGTTAGCCGAGTTAGGGAAGGCCAAATCGGCTGAATTATCGGCTTTCCGAAAATCGACGAAAAATAGCGGTGGCTAGGCAGTGCCTTCGGGGCTGGCGGCGGGTTTGGATCGGTTACCCGCGATGCCCCAAGCGTAGATCAGCAGAATCGTCGCGATCGTGATGCAAGCATCGGCTACGTTGAATACCGGGAAGTCGATGAGCCGAAACCAAAACATATCGGTCACGTGTCCCAGCCAAATTCGGTCAATCATATTGCCAATCGCGCCCGCCGCCACTAGACCCATCGCGGTGTGGACCAGCGGCCCTTCGTGGGATGACTTGAGCGAGTACCAAATTGCCGCCCCGGCCATAATCACCGCGATCGGAGTCATCAGTAGGCCAGAGCCCTTGAGCATCCCAAACGCGATCCCCTGGTTATAGGTCAGCGTGATCTCAAAAATCCCCGGCCAGGGCTTGCCGCCCACCGAACCGTTGATGGGGATGGCCCCGCGAACCCACTGCTTCACCCATTGGTCAACGGCGACCATGCCGATGAAGAGGCCGAACAGCAGAATGCGATTTCGCCATCCGGTCATGCCGCGGCGGCCTCAAGCCCCAGTACAAGGCGATCCCGTTGCGACAGCGGGACTAGCTCACCGTCAATGTCTACGTTCGCGACATCCGCCCGGCGAATGCGCGAGCGGGCGCACTTCTCGTACGGACTGGGGCGGAACTGGACTTCAGCGGGACCTTCTTTCAGCTCCACGCCGCCTAACCGGAGGAATGTCGAGAGATCCTCACCAAATTCGGAGAGCTTTTGGATCGAGTCGGCATCGGTAACCAACGTGGCAAAGGCATCCTGACGGTCTTTCACGCCGTCGGTTCCTTTCCACGGCTCAAACGCAAGGCCAATCTGGTCAAGTGTATGCAGCAGAATTCCGAACCGACGCTCTCGATCCGTATCCGCGGTCGCCGTGACGTCGGAGAGGGCCGAGAAGAAGACCGATTCGGTGTGTCCAAGCGTCCGCCAGGATTCCTCCGCCGTGTGGGGAACGATCGGCGCCAATAACTGAATGAGGGTCTCCGCGACCGACCGACAAGTAGCCTCCGCCGATCGTCGGCGTCCGGAAGTGGCTGCGTCGCAGTACAGGCGATCTTTGATCACGTCCATGTAGAACCGGCTCAGCGTATCGCGGCAGAAATCATGGATGGCGGCCATGGCCGGGCCAAACTGAAACTCCCGGTATAGCGCAAGAACCCGCTCTTGCAACTGAACCGTCTGCTCGCGCGCCCACTGGTCAATATCCTCTAGCCGTTCCGGTTCACCTTCCGACTGATTCGCCGCACTGATCAAGAATCGCAGCGCGTTACGAAGATTTCGGTAGGTTTCTCCCGATTGCTTGAGGATGTTTTTTCCGCAAGGAACGTCGTCCTCCCATTTCACGCTGGCGGCCCAAACCCGCAGAACGTCGGCGCCAAACTCGTCGCAAACTTCCACCGGTTCGATCACATTGCCCAGTCGCTTGGACATCTTGCGTCCCTGCTCGTCGGTGACGAAGCCGTGGGTGACAACGTTTCGGTACGGGGCCTCGCCGCGAATCGCAACGCCGAGAATCAAGGACGTGTTGAACCAGCCGCGGTGCTGATCGGAGCCTTCCAAGTACAGATCAGCGGGCCAAGTAGCCTTCCACTCGGGGTAAGTATCGCCTTCCAAAACCACCAGGGAAGAGCTGCCCGAGTCGAACCACACGTCCAGCGTGTCAGTCTCTTTGTCAAACTCGGTCTCGCCCGTCTCGGGGTGGACGTAACCCTCGGGCAGCAGTTCGGCTGCCGACTTGGCGAACCAGATATCCGATCCCCCTTGCTCAACCTGCTTTGCCACGTGTTCGATCAGCTGTGGGTCGAGCACCGGAACGCGAGACTTGGCGCCGTAGAAAACGGGAATACCCACGCCCCACGGTCTTTGGCGCGAAATGCACCAATCCGGTCGGTTCTTGACCATCGCTTCGATGCGATTCTGCCCCGCATCGGGGAACCAGTTCACTTGCTTGATCGCATCCAGCATCTGCGGACGGATCGGATCAATCGCCACAAACCATTGCTCGGTGGCCCGGAAAATCACCGGCTGACCATCGCGTTCGGCGTAAGGGTAGCTGTGGATCCAATCTTCCACGTGGACCAGTGCGTTCACTTCGCGCAGACGATTGACCACGGTCTCGTCGCACTTGCGGAAGTAGGTGCCGGCAAACTCACCCGTTTCGGCGGTCAGCACGCCACCCTCATCCACGGTGTTTGGCACGCCAAGGCCGTATTTCTGACCGGTAAAGAAGTCGTCGCGGCCGTGTGAAGGCGCGGTGTGCACTACGCCCGTGCCGTCATCCGCGGTTACGTAATCCGCCAGCACGGCAACCGAATCACGACCGAAAACCGGGTGCTGGAACATCAACCCCTCGAGATCGCGGCCTTCGTGGCGGGCCAAAATGCGGTACCGCGTCCAGCCCACTTTGGTGGCGATCTTTTCCACCAAGTCTCGCGCCACCAGGTAGACCGGACCGCTTTCGTCGGTCCAAATGGCCTCGTTCTCCTCCGTCAGGGGAGTGGTATCCGCCTGCACTTCGGCATATTCCAATTCGGGATGAAAGGCAAGGGCGAGGTTCGCCGGAATCGTCCACGGCGTGGTCGTCCAGATCAATGCCTGCGTAGTAGCCCCGAGTTTTCCGCCCGAATCCTTGACCGGAAACCCGACGTGGATCGCCTGGCTAACGTGGTCTTCCTTATAGACAATTTCGGTGTCGGCAAGGGCGGTGCGAGAAGTAGGCGACCACAGGGTGGGTCGTAATCCCTTGTAGACAATCCCGCGCTCCACAAGCCGTCGGAAAGTGCGGATGATGCCAGCTTCGAAGCCGAAGTCCATCGTCCGGTATGGCTTTTCCCACAGCCCAAACACGCCGAGACGTTGGAACTGGGTGGATTGCACCTTGATGAACTCGTCGGCATGCGCGCGGCAGGCCACGCGGACCTCGCCACTCTCCGGCTTGATCTTTTGCTCGGCGAATTTCTTCTGCACCGCTTGCTCGATCGGCAAACCGTGGTTATCAAATCCCGGTACGTACGGTACGCGGTATCCCATCACGAGGCGTGATTTCAGCACGAAATCCTTGAGGATCTTGTTCAGCGCCGTCCCGGTATGGATGGGCGAGTTGGTGTACGGGGGTCCATCGTGCAAGACGAAGAGCGGGGCATCTGCCCTCGCCTCCAGGAGGCGGTGGTAAATCGACGTGGCTGACCATTCCGCTTGAATCGACGGTTCCAAGGTCGGCAGATTCGCCTTCATTGGGATCGTCTTGTTTGGGTCGGGCAGGTTCAGGGTCGATTTAAGGTCCATGCGAACTTAACAGTTTACTAGCCGGGGCGCAATCACCAGGACCCCGGTGCCTCTAAACGAAAAATCGCCCCGCCAGACACTTCCAGCGAGGCGATCTCGATCGAATTTCGTGATCAGTTTCGGTCGTAATTCACTTCGAGATTCGAATTGAGAACGGCGTTATACAGGTCAATCGGAACGTAAAAAGTGCCGTTCTTGTCCTGAGATCGAGCCCGCATCTCGCGGTTTCTGCCATCCAGTCGGTAGCTGCGCTCGCCTTCAAAGTGGCTTACTTCCTTCCGATTTCCGTAAAGCCGCACAATCCGGCGATCCCGGTCTCGCTCGGTGCGAACCTCCGAAATCTGATTCCCGGTCTTGTTGAACGCCACCATCACCGTACCGTCGACGACGAACGGAGCTTCGTTGCTACCGTAGCTCAGGGTGCGTCCTCGGTACCGGATACTGACGTTTCGGTCGTTCCAGTTACCGTTATTACCGCCGTTGCCACCCCAGTTACCGTTGTTGCCGCCATTACCGCCCCAGTTTCCACCGCTGCCGCCATTGCCACCCCAATTTCCACCGCTACCTCCGTTGCCGCCCCAGTTACCGTTCCCGATCTTTACTTCTAGGTCTCGTTCTAGAACGGCGTTGAACAGCTCAATCGGAACGAAGAAAGTATTGTTTCGGTCTTCCGATCGCGCCCGTAAGTCGCGGTTTCGACCATCGAGTCGGTACGAGCGCGAACCTTCCGTATACACGACCTCGTGCCGATTTCCGTAGAGCCGCACAATACGGCGATCTCGGTCGCGTTCGGTGCGAACTTCCGAGATCTGGGAACCGGTGCGGGCGAATGCCACCAGCGTCGTTCGATCGACGACAAAGGGCGACTCGTTATTCGAGTAGTTCAGGGTGCGTCCGCGGTACCGGATCGAGATGTTGTCGTTAGAATTACTTCCGCCGTTACCACCCCAGTTTCCACCGTTTCCGCCGCTGCCTCCGTTACCTCCCCAATTTCCACCGTTGCCTCCGTTTCCGCCACCGGGCCAACTGCTAGAGGTGCTGATCGCGCGGTCGGTAACGGCTTCGAACATCTGAAACGCCAGGAAAAATCGGTCGTTTCGCTTTTCGGAGCCCCTACCCGCCGATCGAGCGCGGCCGTTCAGGAAAAAGTCTTTCTTGCCGACTTCGTAAAACACGTGATTGTCTTTCCAATAAAGATCAATCTTGGTGCCGGCCGAATTCTGATCGTAACGGACATCGGTTTCTCGCGCCAACGCGATTCCCGAAACCATAAACGTCCCCTGAGAATTGTACGGACGGTCGTCCGGGCGGAAATTAACGGCTCGGCCCTTATAGTAAACCGTCTGCGCCGATGCCACCGCGATCGAGGCACAAGTTGCCACCAGGGCAAGCATTTTAACTAGCTTCATCTTCTTAAGTATACAAATCGATGACCACCACGGCATTAGCCGCGGTGGTCGGTTGCGGCTCAGTTACAGACGTGAACGCGAATGTCCGTGCCCAGCAGGGTACTGAACAAATCGAGCGGCACGTGAAAAGTTCCGTGCCGATCCTCAGACCGCTCTCCTAGCCTATTCAAGCGACCATTCAGACGGAACTCATCGGTTCCTTCGCGGTGTACGATCACGTCGCGATCCTGATACAGGTACACCAGCCGCGCATCCCGGTCTCGATCGAAACTTACGTTGCGAAGCTGAGATGCTGTCCGGTTGAACGCCACCATTACGACGCCATTGAGTCGGTAGGGTCGTTCATCCCAGTTGTAATTGAGCGGGCGTCCGCACTGAGTGATCTCAAAATCATACTGGTCGTCCCAGTCACACCCGTTAATGCGTCGCGGCTCGTCGGCAAAGTGCCAATTCAGTCCGATGTACCAGCCTCCGCCCCGATAGCAGTTGGGAGTCCCGCCGTACGGCCGACCGTAGGGTCGGCCCGATGAGCCGCCGACGATAATGACGTTAGTGCCGCCTCCGCGACCATTTCCGTGGTCGTACTCGTGATCATGGTCTCCGCGACCGCCGCCACTGCCATGGTTGTCGCCGTTTCCATTGCCATTTCCGTTGCCGCGACCACTGCCGCTCCAACCCCAGTCACCGCCGTTTCCGCCGTTTCCGTTCCCGCCCGATGGTCGGCCGTAGTCGCGGCCACTCGCGTTTTGATCCGGTCGAATCCGATCGGTAGGTTCACCACCTCGGTTGTTCCGATCCGATCCGCCTCGGTCCGATGCACTGCGGTCCGAGCCACCGCGATCTCCGCGGCTGCGGGAATTACGGTCGGTACTTCGGTCGTTTCGATTGGACTTCTGGCGGTCTCCGCCGGAATCGGAGGACTTCTTACTATCCTGGAACCCGAGCGCGTTAAGGGACAGTACGCTCGTGATCACACTGGTTTGAGCGTTCGCCAAAGCGACGCATCCGATAAGAGTTGGGATTAATAGCACCTTTGCTTGTTTCATCTCAATGGGTTAAACGCGTTCTTGGGGGCGAAGTTACAAACGATTCTTCACTCCGGGACCATCGGGAGACGGCCAGCGGCGAATGTGGACCGACTACTCCAAATCGAAGTACCGATCAACGGGCGTTTGGTTGTCGTAAAACTGACTACGCGGACGCGTATTTGCGTGGGTATCCGCCCAGGTCAGGATCACTCGGTTAAAGTGGATGGGATCCGGCCGTCCAAAGCAGTCGCCATCGGGCCAGCTTGGGGGTAATAACAGCTTGCCGTCGTCTCCGCACCAAGAGTTGGGCACGCTGGTCACCGCGGAGGTGAAAAGAATGGTTTCGGACGGCGTCTGCACCGCCCCCGCCGAAACGCCCGTATGTCCGTCGGCGTTCGAGAAATCTTGCTTGAAGTTTGTTAGATAGCCGATGTTATAGCCAAAGTGACTGGTGGGCGCCCCGTTGGCATCCGTCGGCTTGAGCCGTGAACCCGGACACAGCCAAATTTGCTTATTCTTTACGTAAGGGTCCAGCATGTCGTGCCACAACACGGTGGTCTCGCCTTGTTGGTACGCCGTAAGGCAGTAGACATCATCCGTGTCGTTCATGTAAAGCTGCATCGCCAAACCGAGGTTGCGGACGTTGCTCATCCCCTGGGTCACCTGCGCACTCGCTTTCGCCTGGGCAAAAACGGGGACCAGAATGGCCGCCAGTATCGCGATAATCGCGATGACCACCAGTAACTCGATCAGGGTGAACGCGCGAGCAAACCTGCCCGCCGGGGACATCCGGTGCATGTCGGCAGATTACCAACAAAACCGGACCTTGACCAATGGAAAGGCACCGGAAAATTCCGGTGCCTTTCCATTCTTTCAGCTTACGGAAATACCGCGTTCCGGGTGGTTGGGGTGTAGCCGGGGAATACCTGGTCTAGGTTGTTATTCTTCAACCGCCGTTGCACCACTTCCGCCAAGATATCGCGGTGGTCGATCGTGATCTTTAGCGCGTTGCCTTCGTGCAATTGCTCGTTCGCCAAGCCCGGCCAATTTCTCATAACCTGACCGCCATTCACGTTGTTGCCAATCAGGAACATCACGTTTCCATGGCCATGGTCGGTGCCAAGACTGCCGTTCTGTTGCGCGGTTCGTCCAAATTCGGAGACCACCACGATGGTCACTTTGCCCATGAAACCGGCCGCATTCAGATCCGTGTACAGCGCGAGAAGATTGTTCGAAAGGCTCCACATGTTCATAAACATGAACCCGTAATCCTCGAACGGTGACTGATTCTCGTGGGTATCCCACGTACCAAAGTCGAGGTGAATGGCCTCGATACCCACGTCTTTCTTAATCAGGGCCGCGGTGGCTTTACAGGCTTCGCCGAAATCTACCGCCGAGCCGTACATGTTTCCGCCCCCCGGCATCTTGCGGTTATAGACCGCGCCGCCGCCCGGCGTGTAGGTGGAGAAGTTGAGGCTGCGCAGCAGCTCTACCGTCTTCACCGTGTTCTCGGCCGATTCTTTCAGCATCGCCGGTGCCGTCTCGTAAGCCGTCTTTAACCAGTTCACCCGGTTGGTTTCGGATTCACTCCGACCGCCGTAGTTCGCGTCGTTCAAGTTGCTGATGGCGGTTGTCTTCGGTCCTCCCTCCAACGTCAAGGCAAGGGTGCCGCTCAGACCAATGGCGCGGAGCAACGACCCGGATTTCGTTTCGGCCGATGTGGCCAGGTGTCTCCCCAGCCACCCGGTCCAAAGCGCCTTATCCGGTTTGCCCGCTTCCATAAATTGCTGGGCATCAAAGTGTGAGCGAGAATTGTCCGTGCTACCGGTGGCATGGACAATCAGAAATCGGTCGTCATCATAGAGCGGTTTTAGCGCGGCCATCGCCGGTGGCAAGCCAAAAAATCCGTCCAGGTTGGTCGCCCTATTCTTGTTTATCGTCTGATCCGGACGCGGCACCGCGATGGTGCTCCGAATTGCGTAGTAGTTCGGGTCGGCATACGGAACGCACATCGTCAGTCCGTCGCAGCCTCCGCGCAAGTAGATGCTCACCACGATGTCCCGAGAAACATCGAGTTTGCCGCGACCCAATCCGCCGTTCTTGACGTGGTCGCCAGCTTTGGCACCGTCATTGCTGTAAATGACGTTTGGTAGCCACGTGGGCGCGATGGCGCGCAGCGAATGGAATCCGAATTTGCTAATGAGTCCGCGACGAGTGAGCTCTTGATACTCGTGGCAGCCCGTGGTTTGATTTTTCACTTCTGGGGGTTTCCTTCTGGGTTTATCCTTGTCTTTCGTCGCCAGTTATCAGTGCATCTGATATTCCGGGGTTCCCATGGCGAGGCCGAAGGCTTCCTTGATTTGATTGTTATTCATCACGTCGGGAAGGTATGCGGCAAGCTGTTCGCGGCGTAAATCCGGCATTTGACCGGCAAACAGCGTAAGGTTGATGGCGTCCAAGACGGCGTTCTTCTCTCGCACCTTAAAGTTCGAGAATAGATTTACCCGCGAATTCCAGAGCCAGTTCAATACGTACTGTTGGCTGTAGTACCAGCGGGGACGCATGTTATCGACCCATGCCGACATCTCGTCGGGGTAACCGTTCGGCGGAAGCCAGAACAGGGGAACCTGTCGCATATTCCAAATGAGTTCCCAAACCAGCGAGTCTGGATCCGTCATCTCCGCGTTAAGATTTCGTTGGCCGCCGATGACCAAGTGGTACGGCCGTTTGAACCGCGGCGCGTAATACTTGGCGAATCGGGCGGGGTCAAACAGGTGGCGCAGAATCTCGGCGATGTTGCCGTTGCGGTTGAGGAACACCTCGCTCGCCGAGGCGACCAAATCGGCGGGCGCATCCGGGTTCACAAACCGACGGATGAGCTTGGTGCAAATGTGCTTGGCCGTGCTCGGGTGACTGGCGACGATCTGAATGACCGTATCGCCCTGCACCGAGCCGCCGGGGGCAATGAGGTTGCTGGGGCCGGTGCCTAGGAACTGACCGCCCGATGGATCGTGGTATTCGTCGTAATACTTAAATCGGCCCCAATTCTTATTGGTGGTTTGGTCCCAAGGCCACTCAAAGTAGCCATCCATTCCCCAGCCCGTGAAAACGCGAGAGACGGTCTTGATGTCCGACTCGTTGTAGCCGCCATCGACGCCCATGGTGTGCAACTCCAGAAACTCGCGCGCATAGTTGACGTTTTGGTTTCCGGCCGTGTTGTCCAGGTTGTCCAGGTACCAAAGAATCGCCGGATTCTTCACCATGGAGGTAAGCAGGGTGTGGAAATTCCCCAGGCAGTTCTTTCGGATGGCCGCAATGTGAGCGGGAAGAAGCTCGCGTTGAACGTCGTAAATGTAGACGTTGAAGTGATCCATCCAAAACTCCACCAGCATTTCTTGGAGTTGGCGCTTGGAATACACCGCTCGCGTTACTTGGCTCTGGATGCACTCCCAGTCGCAATAAACCTCGGGGGGCAGTTCGCGGAGGCATTGGTACGGCGACAATTCGCTGGAAACGTACGCTTGCATGCGCCGATCGCAGTCTGAATCTTCAATAAAGGTTGGATTGAGTTGGTACTCCAAGTATCCGATCCAGCCCATCGAATTGAACCGCTGCATTTCGGCTCGATTCACCCCGTAACTGGTTCTTTCGAGAAGGCTGAATTTTCCAAGCCGACGCCTTCGGTCGCCGGGCCCGAGGCCCTTTTGGCCGAAAACCTGCGCGGAGGCGTGACTGGTCAGGGCGATGGCGCCAGCGGTAGCCGCTGAAGCCTGAATGAATTGGCGGCGGGACGATTTTGATCCGGCCGAGGTGATCTCCTTGCTAAGAATTGAATCCATCGTATCCACCGTTGGAACGCGATGTAATCGTAACACGGAACCGGAAAATGCGTAATGGCAATTTGAGGGATTGGTCCGAATTGCGGCTCAAACCGCATCAAGCGACCGAAGCGGAAATAAGAAGATTGGCCTGAATATTGTGCCAACGGTCGCAGATAGTCTTAACAATGCCCGAGAAAATGACGTGTCAATATAGCTAAAAACGACCATATTTAGAGCAAAAAATGAGTTGAAAGCCAGTATAATTACTGTATTTGAAAAAGATAATGACCAAAATCACAAAAATGGGCTTAAAATGTCGTTTAGTTAGCAATAAGACCGTCATTTAGGTTCTAAATGGCCAAGGTCGGCTAGCCCGGTAGGAATCATTACATGCGAAAAGCATTTACACTCATTGAACTTCTCGTCGTAATCGCGATCATCGCGATTCTCGCCGCGATCCTCTTCCCGGTCTTCGCTCAGGCGAAGGAAGCCGCGAAGAAAACGGCTGCGCTTTCCAACGTTAAGCAGACCGGTACCTCGTTCGCGATTTACCTCTCCGACAGCGACGACACTTTTCCGCTTGGGTACCGCTTTACGAATGGTGTTGGCTGGCGATGGAACTTCAACGTTTCCACGCCGCTCGGCTGGATGGGAACTGGGTACGCCCAGGGCCAAGCCGCTCGAATGGCCGAGGATGCTAGTCACTGGAGCAACTCGCTTCAGCCCTACAGCAAGAGCTACGGCCTGCTCGAAGGCCCGGGCCTTCCCGATAAGGAAGTCTATGGCATCGGCAAGAGCCCAGCCGGCTTCGTAAAGAGTCCGGCGCTGAGCAACTTGACTTACAATGGTCTTCTCCACGGTTGGAGTGCCACCGCAGTGGCCGCGCCTAGCCAGCTTCCTCTCATCTGGAACGGTCGCGGTAAGGGCAACGCCATCGGTGCATCCATCACCAATCCGGCGTTGCTTTGCCCGCAAGACGGCTCAACCGCGTGTGCCTACACCCCCGGCGGCGGCGTCGGTGGCACCATGTTCGTGATCTACGACACCATGTGGATGTGGAGCAAGGGTGGCAACATGGCCTTCACCGATACCTCGGCTAAGTTCCGACGCTTCGGTGCAACCCTGAACCCGGGCGACAGCGACTACAAGACCGACCCTTACACAGGATACGACGCCAACGGCAACCCGGGATTTGTCTGGACCGATGACTACGGATATCCGTGGCTGTTCCGCCCGGACTACGACTTCAGCCAGTAGGTAATTACCCGGTCTGGCGAGTGATCGCCGGACCATCTCCCCAAGTTCCATCGGATCTTTTTCCTCGGACCTTGGGGATTCTTTTTTAATCACCATGAAGACCACCATTTCGATCATCGCGTTAGCCGTCATCCTGGCGGCAGCCGCTGGGTGCGGAGACAATTCCAGCCCGACGAGCACCGCTCCCCCCCAAGGTTCCAAGAACCCAATGGGAGGAGACGCCGGCGGTGGAAAAGCACAAACGCCGGAGAACTAACCCTTTCCGCTCAGAATCATCCATCGCCCTTCTGGCTTTTGCGGCTGGAGGGGCGAAAGTTTCTTTGGTACTCGGATCAAAATGATTTAATCCCAGTTAAGAATGACCAAAGAAATGCGAAGATTTTAATAATTCACTGCAATTTCGACGCGGTCAATCGGTGAATAGACGTTCGGTATGCGCAAGATGTTCGATATCTAGCCAGTATAAATACTGTATTTATAAAAAATAATTACAAAGCTACCGGAAATGGGCCTAAACTGTCGTCAAGTTGCTTGGGTCGGTGAACTTTTCCGGCACGTGTTTTAGCCACAGACATCCAGCAATCCGATCAGGAATCTTCAAACATGCGAAAAGCATTTACCCTTATTGAACTTCTCGTCGTAATCGCGATCATCGCGATTCTCGCCGCGATCCTTTTCCCGGTCTTCGCCCAGGCGAAAGAAGCCGCGAAGAAGACGGCCGCCCTCTCCAATGTCAAGCAGACCGGTACTTCGTTCGCGATCTACCTGTCGGACAGCGATGACACCTTCCCGACCGCTTACCGCTTCACTCCGGGTGTTGGCTGGCGATGGAACTTCAACGTTTCCACCCCGCTTGGCTGGATGGGAACCGGATACGCTCAGGGCCAAGCCGCCCGAATGGCACAGGATGCCAGCCACTGGAGCAACGTTCTTCAGCCGTACAGTAAGAGCTACGGCCTGCTCGAAGGCCCGGGCCTTCCCGACAAGGAAGTCTACGGCATCGGCAAGACCCCGGCTGGCGCGGTAAAGAGCCCGGCGGCAAGCAACCTGACTTACAACGGTCTTCTCCACGGTTGGAGCGCAACGGCTGTCGCTGCTCCGAGCCAGCTGCCCCTGATCTGGAACGGTCGCGGTAAGGGCAACGCCATCGGCGCTTCGCTCTCCAACCCGGCTCTCATGTGTGCTCAGGACGGTTCGACCGCTTGCACCTACACCCCCGGCGGCGGCGTCGGCGGTGCCATGTTCGTCATCTACGATTCGATGTGGATGTGGGCAAAGGGCGGCAACATGGCGTTCACCGACACTTCGGCTAAGTTCCGACGATTCGGCGCTACCCTGAACCCGGGCGACACCGACTACAAGACCGATCCGTACACCGGTTACGATGCCAATGGCAACCCGGGATTCGTTTGGACCGACAACGCGGGCTACCCGTGGTTGTTCCGACCGGACTACGACTTCAGCCAGTAGTCTCCCTTCCACCCAGCACTCGCTGCTAGGTACCATCCCCGGTGTCCACGTGACTTCGGGGATTTTTACATACGATCATGAAGAGCATCATTTCGTTCATCGTTTTGGCGGTATTAGTTTTCGCGGCCATTGGCTGCGGTGATAACACCTCCCCCACCAGCACCGCTCCTCCCCAGGGTTCCAAGAATCCGCTCGGCGGAGACGGCGGCGGCGGAAAGGCACAGACGCCTGAGAATTGATCTAACAAATTCGTTCGCCCACCGGTCCCAAAACGGGGCTCGGCCAAAAGGTTCACTTCCAAAATGGGAGTGGGCCTTTTTTGGGACCAATTTTCCTGACTGGTTGGCGAAAATTCTTAACAATACAACCGAGCCGAGAACCGAATCACGAGAATTATTTCGCTTTGGTGCGCAAAAAATTCGCGTAAAACCTAGTAAAAATACTATATTTATTCTTAACATTCACCTAAATCCAGAAAAAGTGCTTACAATGTCCCCAACTTGATCGATCTTCAGCGTTGAAGGCAGATCACGGTTTGGCAATCTCCGATAAGGAATTTTTCAGCCATGCGAAAAGCATTTACCCTCATTGAACTTCTCGTCGTGATCGCGATCATCGCGATTCTCGCCGCGATCCTCTTCCCGGTCTTCGCCCAGGCGAAGGAAGCCGCGAAGAAGACCGCTGCTCTTTCCAATGTTAAGCAGACCGGAACCTCGTTCGCGATCTACCTCTCCGACAGCGATGACATTTTTCCGATCGCTTATCGGTTTACCCCCGGCGTTGGCTGGCGATGGAACTTCAATGTTTCCACCCCGCTTGGCTGGATGGGAACCGGTTACGCTCAGGGCCAAGCCGCCCGAATGGCACAAGATGCCAGCCACTGGAGCAACACGCTTCAGCCGTACAGCAAGAGCTACGGCCTGCTCGAAGGTCCTGGCCTTCCCGAAAAGGAAGTCTATGGCATCGGCAAGACCCCAGCTGGTGCGGTAAAGAGCCCGGCTCTTAGCAACCTGACTTACAACGGTCTTCTCCACGGTTGGAGTGCCACTGCAGTTGCGGCTCCGAGCCAGCTTCCTCTCATCTGGAATGGTCGCGGTAAGGGCAACGCCATCGGCGCTTCGCTCACCAACCCGGCTCTTCGCTGCGCTCAGGACGGATCGACGGCTTGTGTCTACACCCCCGGCGGCGGCGTTGGCGGTGCGATGTTCGTGATCTACGATTCGATGTGGATGTGGAGCAAGGGCGGCAACATGGCGTTCACCGACACTTCGGCTAAGTTCCGACGGTTCGGCGCTACGCTGAGCCCTGGCGACACCGACTACAAGACCGATCCTTACACCGGATACGATGCCAACGGAAACCCGGGCTTCTACTGGGAAGATGGACTCTATCCGTGGTTGTTCCGCCCGGATTACGACTTCAGCCAGTAGTCTGAAGGCTTGCTCGTGAGCATCACGAGCTACTATCCCCGCTGTCGATTGATGGCGGGGATTTTTTCGTATTAACCAGGGCTACCAATCCAAAATCTGAACCGGTTCCGTTAAATATAGGTGATATAATCGCGGAGTGAAGAAATTTGGCCCGGCTTTTCTGTTGCTGCCCGTACTGATCGTAGGATGTTCTGACCCGGGTCAGGCCGCGCAAGATCGCATTCAGAAGTTACCGAAGGCAGGCTACGTGCGCGTAGCGAACCTATCTGGTCAACCCATTTCCGGCATGACCGGCAATATCCCATCCGGCTCCGTACAGTCGGGACTCGCCACCGCATTTTTCCCGGTTAAGCCGGGCGAACTCCGAGTTTCCTACAAAGGCGCCGCCATTTCTGCTTTCGAGCAGAAGGTGAAAGTAGAACCAGCGAAGCCACTCACCCTCGTCTTTGTCCCTAAGGCCGCTCCCTTTGAAGTTCGCGACGAACTGCGCGACGGTAAAGATGGCGGTCCCCAGGCGCAGGTGATCTACCTTGGCACCACCGGCGGTCCCGCTACCGTCAAGTTCGGCGACGTGACCATCGGTAAGGACATCAAGCCCGGCGACAAGTCCGAAGGCGTATCCATCAAAGAGGGAACCGGGGCGTTTAACGTCTCCGTGGCCGGAAAGTCACTTGGTGATTTTAACGTGGCACCGGAAGTCGACTTCAGCTACTCCATCATCATCGCCGAGATCAACGGCAAGCCCGAGGCGACGGTACTCCAAAACACGCCGAATCGTCGACCTGGTAAGGGCGTTCCCAGCGCCGCCGGCTAGTCCGGCAGTGTGGAACATTGTATGTATATTGGCTAGCGAAGGCTAGCCAATATACAGGAGCGGTTCGCCCGGCTGGACGACCGCACCCGACTCAACGGTGATCTTGAGCACCGTGCCGCTGATCGGCGAGGGAATCTCGTTGAATACCTTCATCGCCTCGATCAGACCCACCACCTGACCCGCCGTCACCACGTCGCCTTCGTTTACAAACGCGCGTGAACCCGGACTGGGCGATCCGTAATAAATCCCATTCATCGGGCTGGAAACGGGCGTTCCCGTTGGCGCGACTACAACCGGCGCGGCTTCTACCGCCACGGCCTCCTCTACTTCCTCGGTCGTTACCGATTCGGTGGCTACCGCCTTCACTTTGGACCGGTGCCGGAACGTTACCGATCGTCCTTCGCGCGTCAAAGTCGCCGATTGCAACCGAAATTCGGACATGAGATCGGCAAGTTCGCGCGCCTGAGACTGGAGAGGCGAACCGGGTTCCGTGGCCATCCATTCATTATGGCATTCCGGCCCCACCAACTATTTTCAAAGAATCTTCACGAAAAATGGTTGTCAAACTAGACATTTGTCTACTATATTAATGCATGCAACGCATGAAACCAAACCCAACCCTCGATATGAATCATTGGATCGAGCGGCGGGCCAAACTCTTTGAAGCGGGGGAGTATCCCGATAAAGGAATCGCGGTCTCTCCCGCGCAAGTGGCCGCCCTTGCCGCCACCTTCCACTCGCCGGTCCCGGTGTGGATTGAACACGCCGAGTCGCCCCTAGAACTGGGCTACCTCACCGCCGTAGCGGCCGATGGTGATGAACTCTTTGGTACGTTAATGTTCTCGCCCGAAGCCCACGCTCTGCTCGAGAAGTCTGCCGCAAAGTCGCTCTCCGTCGGTTTGGCTCCCGACCTCAGCGCGATTTGCGAGGTGAGTCTGGTGCGCAATCCTCGGGTAGCCAGTGCTCAAATCTTCTCGGGAGAATCCATCCGGTTCGATCGGGAATTCGCCGCGACGATCGACTACCGAGCCGCTTACGAGGCACTATGCGCGCAAAACCAAGCTCGGGAGTCCGAGGCGGAATTGCGCCAGTGGATGCAGCAGGGACGCCTAACTCCGGCGCAATTGCCATTTGCACGGGCACTTCATACCGCCCTGAGCCGACAGCCAAACTATCTGGAATTCAACGGAGAATCGATTCCGGCCGCCCACTTGCTGGCCGAGCTGATCCGCAACAGCCCCGCGCGACCTCTCACCGAATCGATCGCCAAGCCGCCCGTCTTCAACTCTCCCGATAGTGACGATGCGCTGATGCTTCCCGAAGAAGCCGCATTCTATCGTCGCCACTTTCCCGACATTCAGCTGCGCGAAATCGCCGCTCGCAGATAACCCATGGCCGCACTTACTTCAAGTTACGAAACCTTCGAAAAACCGGGCCTCGTTGCCCAATACCGACTCAGCAACGTCAAGCAATACAAAGGCTCCCTGGTCGCTGCGCTCACTACCGGCTATGCCGCCAGCATTACCCACGCCACCGCTAGTCTCAAGTTCCTTGGCGTCGCCGTGGAAACCGTAGACAATTCGACCGGTGCCGCCGGCGACCGAGGAATCCTGCTGGCCAAAGCCGGTTCGTTCATCTTCAAATGCGCATCGGGCTTTTCGCCCACCATCGCCGATATCGGCAAAGAGGTGTACGCCAATACCGATTGGGAGGTCCAGGTCTCGGTCACCGGACTCACCAACCTGTACAAGGTCGGCACCATCACCGCCATCGAAACCACATCCAACGGACAAACCGGGGTTCGTATTCGCATCGACAACTACTGCGTGTGATCCCGTAAACAAACCGAAATCATGGCTTTAACCAAATCTGACATTCCCGATCTCTTACTCCCTGGCCTGAAGGCGGAGTTTGCGATGGCCTACCGAAACGAGGTGGACCAAAGCATCGCCGACCGTATCGCCACCACCATTAACACTACGCTTCCGGTGCAGAAATACCCCTGGCTGGGTGCCGTTCCGCCCATGCGAGAATTTGTGGATGAGCGACGCCCCGGTGCCATGGCGGCATTCACCACCAGCATCGAAGACAAGACGTTTGAGAGCACCATTGCGGTCGATCGCCGCGCACTAGAAGATGATCAACTCGATCTCATCAAACTCCGAATTCGTGATTTGGCGTTTCGAGTCGCCCAGCACCGGTCCCAATTGGTTGTGGAAGCTCTGGCCGGAACGGCCACGGCAACTGGTTACGATGGCGTAACGGTTCTCAATACGGCTCACCCCGTAGCGGGCACTACTTATAGTAACCGAGTACCCGACGCTCTCACTGGCAACGCCATCGCCGCGGGAATTAACCAAATGATGCTGGTCCCCGATGATACGGGTACTCCGCTCGGCATCATGCCCGACACTCTGGTGGTTGGTCCCAAGCTCCAGTGGACAGCCCTCGAACTGGTGGAGAGTCCGGTCGTTATCTATAAGGGAAGCACGGTGGATACCAGTCCTCCCACCAATTACAAGAACATCTTTCAGGGCCGCTTGCAAGTGGTGGTCTCGCCATTCCTCACCGGCAACAGCGACGACTACTGGTTCCTGCTGGATACCAAGCGACCGATGAAGTCCATCATTCTGCAGCAACGCAGCGATGTACCCGTCGAGTTTGTCGCCCTCGATTCCGGCTCGGGCAGCGAAAGTGCGTTTATGCGCGATCGCTACTACTACGGAGCCCGTGCCCGATACAACGTGGGTTACGGACTGTGGCAAACCGTTTACGGAGGCATCCTGTAATGGTAAGGCGATTCCTTCGGTACCTGCGTCAACTCATCCCTTTCCTATGGCGGTGGGCTTGATCGAACCGCAAGCCGTCACCGCCTGGGCCACCGCCGCCGCCGGATTCACCGGCGGCGCATTTGCCCTGATTCGTCTCTCCCTTCTGCAGCAACGGTCCGTAACGGAGCAGTTCACCCACTACTTGGAAACCGCCCTCGCTCGGCAAACCGAGTTGAATGCCGGATTCCGAGAATCCATTGATCGTCTCTCGGAGACGGTAAGGGGTTGGAGGTGCCCATTATGCTAGCCGTCAGTCGAGAGGCTATCAAATCCAAGCTTGGCATCACCGGCAGCGGGGAAGACGCCGCCATCGACGCTTGCATTGCCGAGCAATTGGGACCCTATGAAATCGGGCTCAATCCGGAATATCTCGCCAATCCTGCCTATCTGGAGACACTCAATCTCTCCGCGACCGATTGGATAGCCGGGGAATACGCCTCGCAACGTATTCGCGCCGACGGTCGTGCCGAGGCCATCGTGATTGACGGCATTGAGATTCGTTCGGCCATAAAAGACCTTCAGGATCCTCTTGGTCTCAAGTCTCAATCCCGAGTCCGGCTGATGGCCCTCTACCGTCGCGAGCAAACCGCCCGCGCCCTGGCCGGACTCCCGGCGAGCACTTGGGACGAGGTGACCGACCGGTGACCATCACCGATCGCGTCACCGGCGCCCTCGCTGCCGCTGGTCACAGTCTGGTAGTCAACGGCACCACCCGCACCGGGATCGTCACTTGCCTCACCCTGACCGGACTCGCCCAATGGTTCGATGCTGCTGCCCTCGCGGCATTGCCCATTCCCGCGCGGCAGGCAATTTTGCCCGGCACCGATTCCTCGGTCGCCGGACACTCCGTTACCTACGGTGGGGAATTGTTCGTTGTGCGCCGGGTGATTCCCGTTACTTGGCGTGGCGTCGTTGTCGCTCGGCGGGTGATCTTCGCTTAAGGCGGTCATCCCGTGGGTATTGAAGAGTTTCTTCGTCAACTCGCCCCGGTGTGGCGACCCCATCCGGGGCAACTGAGCTTTCTGAAAGCGACCGAGTCGACGCGCATCCTCGCCTGCGGGCGGCGATGGGGAAAAACCGCCGCCACCGCCGCGGATGTTCTTTTCCGTCTGGTGCAGGGCGCCCCGCAGCGAATGCTTCTGGTCGCCCCAACCGGTGGACAAGTGATGCTGCTGTTCGATCGTGTCGTTGACATGCTCGAGCGATTTCTGCGGAGCGTATTGCACCAATCGGAAAAGCTGAAAACGAGTCGATCCCCATTTCTCCGGCTGGAATACGAAGGGAGTATGGTGACCGCTCGCAGTGGGCACCGTCCGGCATCTCTTCGCGGAGATGAAGCCGATTACCTGGTGGTGGATGAAGCCGCCTACGTTTCGGAGCGACTCGTCGAGGAAACGCTCATGCCAATGCTAGCGACCACCGCCGGTCATGTCACCATGCTCAGCACTCCCAATGGCTACAACCATTTTTACCGATGGTTTATGCGCGGAGGGCGACCCGGAATCTGGAGCAAGCGATCTCCGTCAAATGAAAATCCGTTCGTGAACCGAACGTTTCTTGAGCAGCAACGGAGTTACTTGCCCGAGTCTACGTATGCCGTGGAGTATGAAGCTGAGTTTCGCGATGCTCAGGGGCAGGTTTTCCCCGAGGCTCACCTTACTCGTGCCGCGATGCATGCGCTCCCCGAACGTCCAATCGGGCCGTTTTCGATTGGTATCGACTGGGGAGAAACCCATGACAGCACGGTGGTCACCGTTCTGACCGGCGACAGCGATTACGCCTACCTCTGGGATATCTACTGGTTCACCCGGTTGCCGTACGATCAGCAACTCCAAGAGATTGGACCGATTCTACGCGGCTATCCGCACGCTTCGGTGCGGTGTGATGCCACCGGCGTGGGCCGCGGCCCCAGCGATCGTCTGCGGTCGTTTGCACCTTCCATCACCGTGTCGGAGGTGATTTTCAATTCAAAAACCAAGTCCGAGATGGTTCAGTCGCTGCGAAACAAGCTCGAGAGGGATCAACTGGGACTGGGTGACAATCCACGGCTGTTCGAGGAGATGCGTCGCCTGATGGCCTACGTTGGCCCGACCGGCAATCTTCGGTACGAGGCCCTCCGGGGCTATCACGACGACGCCGTGATGTCGCTCGCCCTCGCCATCGGAGGACTCACCAGCGGCAAGCCGCGCATCCACTACGTATGAAACTAAAACTACCATTCACCAAAAAGCCCGCCAGCATGCAAGCGCCCGTAGCCACGGCCGTCACCCAGTGGGATCGTTCGGTAGCCGAACGCCCCGGAAGCCAATCACTATCCGGTCTCCGGTACGAGGTTTACGACGAAATGCGGAGAGACTCTATGATTCAAACCGCCATGACTCTAAAAACATTAGGAGTCCTAAGAGCTTCTTTCCGGCTGGAGAGCGGTGGCGATTCCTCGGTGACCGATTTCGTTCAGCGAAATCTAGATCAAATGCAAGGCTCGGCCGATTCCGTCCTGCGCCAGGCGATGGATGCCTTCATTTACGGTTGGAGCGTGCAAGAACTGACCTACCAGGAGGCCGACGGCTACCTCTGGTTGAAGTCGGCCCGGGCCCTGGATCCTCACTATTTGGGCGTCGAGCTCGATGAATTTGGCGAGACCACCGGGCTGCGCTTAGAAATTCCCGGCGAAACGCCTCGCCATTTGCCCATCGAACGCTACGTCATCTTCCGAAATCGAGATCGGTACGGACTCGCAAAGGGGCAAAGTGATCTGGATGCGGCGCACCGGCACTGGAAATCGAAGCAAGAACTTTTGACCAAGTGGGAAATCCATCTGGCTAAGTTCGCCAGCCCCACCGTTCTGGGCCGGTTCGGCACCTCGGTGTCGGTCGGGGAACAAGGAAAGCTACTGGATGCCCTCCGGAATATCACGGCCGCCAGCGCGCTGGTGGTACCCGATGAGGTGGAAGTGACTGCTCTGCAATCTCCCCGGGAAGCGAGTGGCTACCAGGAGGCGATCGACTTCCATAACCGGGAAATCGCCCGTTGTATCCTCGGTCAGACCCTTACCACCGATGAGGGGAAGCGGGTCGGGTCACTCGCTCTCGGTAAGGTCCATCTGCAAATCTTCGAGATGCAACTGGTGGCGCTTCGCAAGGCGCTTGCCGACGAAGTGATGACCGAGCAAGTCATTCGCCCACTGGTTGAGCTCAACTTTGGCCCCCACGCGCCCGTGCCGCGGTTCACATTCCAAGAATCAAACTGGATCGCCTAAAGCGATGCTGTATTCATGGGACCGCCGACACTCCTGTCGGCGGGTTTCAACCCCAACTACCAACGTCCGGCAAAATTTCGAAGAAACCCGATCGGGTGCCGAGTCTCGCCAAACTCCACCAAATCCGCCAATATCTCCCCGATAACCGGGGCGAACTTAAACCCGTGCCCACTAAACCCAACCGCGTAGACCCCCGATCCATCCGGAAGCGAATCGATCACGAAATGGTCATCTGGCGTGTTGGTATAGAGACACATCTGCCGGCGGGTGACTGTGGGCACCAGTCCCGGTAAATAAGGAAATACCGGCGGTAACTCCGCATCGTCGGCCTCCGAAGTTTCCCGATCTGCGCGTAAAGGATCGAAAATGGGTCCCTTCGCGTGACTCGCCAATTTCGCCTCGCCGGTTCCATCCAACTCCGGAAATCCATAAAAGTAGGTGTCCTCCGGCGTTTCCACCGCCCACGTCGGCAACTCAATACCGGCTTTCGTCGGCACCCACGCCACCGCTTGCCGTGTCACCGTAAGCGGCAAATTCAGCTCCGCCAAAACTTGCGACGCCCAAGGCCCCGGCGTGAAAACCGTTGGTCCATCGGGAACCGTGGTCGCCCCGAGCTCAAACTTGGCCCCTAACCGCATCGCCGCGTCTCGCATTTCCGCGCGCGCCCGGTCGGCCCGTAATACGCCCGCCGCCGGATCCCAAAACCCCACCATGTCCTCGTCGGGGTCCATTCCGGGATAGCGATCCCTCACCTGCGCAAAGGACCAAAC
>Ga0114959_10000163_pt1 | contig 63024 bp, 54 predicted proteins | sample C_130625_EF_Meta_FD_87317 | JGI IMG/M metagenome (GOLD analysis project Ga0114959, IMG submission 87317) | Freshwater microbial communities from Lake Croche, Canada to study carbon cycling - C_130625_EF_MetaG | ecosystem: Environmental > Aquatic > Freshwater > Lake | place: Lake Croche, Canada...
ACGTTGTCCAAGAACGGAGCCGGGCTACCGTTCTCCGTCAGCACCAAGTCCACCACCGGCGCAAACGTCTCGATCACCAGTTCGCCTTCGCGAGCAAACGAAACCCGGATCGGCGTAACGTCGGCGTGACGCGCCAACTTCGGCTCCGCCAGCAAATGCCAAGCAATCGGGCCCGAATCCGCTTCGGCGTAAACCAACGAGTCCGGCGTCGCCAATCCGGCCACATTAAACTCGCCCACCTTCTGCCGTGAGTCTGCGTCGAGGCTAAACCCGAACGTCTCCTGACGCAACTCGCTACCGTCGGTCAAGTGGTGCGCGGTTACCGTCACCGAGCCGGACCAATGCGAAGACCCGTCGTTCAGCGCCCACACTTCCACCATTTCGTTGCGGCGAACCAGCGATACCAAGTGGTCCGCATACAGCCGCCGAAGCTCGTAGGCCAGCGCCTTGTACTCGCCCTCAAAGTCCAGAATCGCCCAGCTCTGCACCGGCCAGCAATCGTTAATTTGCCAAATTAACGAACCGCGGCAGAATTCCGCGCGACGGTAGTGCTCCACGCCAAACCGAAGCGCATCCCGCTGGTTCAACTGACTGTAATAAACCCAGTCCGCCAGCGTCTGACTCACCGGATAGTGAAGCTCGGTATAGCCAACGTAGGTGTCATAACCCTTACCCGTTTTGTCGTGCCATCGCACCACCGGGTCCTTATAGTTAATCGTCACCGGCGTCTGCTCCACCGATGGTGTCTCCGCGCTCGATAGGTACGTCTGCCAGGTGCTCAGCGAGCAAGAGGAAGCAAAGCCGTACTCACTGCTGAACCGACCGGTGGAATCGGCATAGTGCTTCCAGTCGCCGCGACCGTGCCACACGTCCCAGCAGTGCTGGTCGCCGTAGCCGCCCGCATTCGGTCCGCGCTGTTTTTCGTTATTGATCTCGGTTCCCGCGGGTGGTTCGCCAATCGGCGAGGTGGCGATGTAAGATCGACCTGGATCCAGCGCCGCCACGGCCGCCGGCAACGTGTCGTTGTAGAGGTTCTCGCCGTAGTAGCGGGGCGGTGTTTTATCGCCGTCCCAGCGATTGATGAACATCTCCAGGTTCTCGTTGTTGCCGCACCACAGCGCCAGCGAAACGTGATTGCGCAGTCGAACAATGTTCGCCTCCGCCTCCACTTTCACCACCGCCTGCATCGCCGCATCGTCGGGATAGTAAGCACAAGCGAAAGGGAAATCCTGCCACACCAAAATGCCCAGCTCGTCGCAGATGTCGTAAAAGTCATCCGTCTCGTAAAGCCCACCGCCCCACACTCGCAGCATGTTAAAGCCCATGTCTTTACACTTTTCCAGCCGGTCGCGATACCGTTCGCGGGTGACTAGGGAAGGGAAGGAGTGGTCCGGAATCCAGTTGGCACCACGTGCCCAAATTTTCCGACCGTTCACCTCAAACTCAAAGGATTCGCCCCACTTGTCCGCCTCTTGCAGCAGGCGATTCTGGCTCCAGCCAATCCGCTGCGACTTTTCATCCAAAGATTCCAACGAAATCTCGTCGCCCAGCTTGTCCCAGCCTTCAATCAAGGTGGCGTAAGCCGCTTCGGTCAGCAACAGGGTCCGCAGGTTGTAAAGGTGAGGATGCTCGGGCGACCAAAGCTCAAAGTTCTCCACCCCGTGCTCGCCGTCGCCATCCAAAAGCACCGTCCGGTGTCCCGCCCCTTCCAAAAGGTGGACAATGCGTCCCTCACCCTCGGTCGTGGACTTCAAAATCAACCCGCGCGGCGTGGTCACCACGTGAACATCGGTGATTCGAGAGGAGTATTCGATCAGCGATACCGGCCGCCAAATTCCCGCCGATACCAACCGCGGGCCCCAATCCCAGCCGTACATATACTGAGCCTTCCGCACAAAAGATCGCTCCTCAAACCGAATGACCGAATCGGTTGTCAGCCCAACCTGCTCAAAATAGCGCTCCAGTCGCTCCTTCGGCACCGTCACCGCCGAATAAAAGTCAACACGAAGCTCGTTGTTGCCTTCCTGCAGCAGGTCGGTGACGTCCACCTCCAGTTCGGTGAACATGTTGTCGTGACTGGCAATCTCCTTGCCGTTCAACGAAATCGTACAAATCGTGTCTAACCCTTCAAATCGCAATCGTCGATTCGGCTTATCGGCCTGCGGTGCCCACGCAAACTGGGTTCGGTATGACCAATTCTCATCGTCTACCCACTGAACTCCGATCTCCTGCATCGCCACGTGCGGATCGGGAATGATGCCGTTCGCCATCAGATCCACGTGAACGTGGCCCGGAACCTGGGCCGGTAGCCATTCGGCGTGGGAGTATCCAATCTTCTTATTCTCAAATCGAGTCTGGATGAATTCCCAGCCCGTGGAAATGTAGCTAACCTGCCGCATCGCCAGTTAGGTTACCGGTCTCTCCTAAAAATTGTTTATCCAATCCATCCAAGTTCAACCGCGACTTGGTAATCGAAAAAATTGCGATTGAACTGAACGAAACAAACAAGAGTACGCGTCGTGTTGGTGTATATTGCGATATAAGTGGCTAGTAATAGTGTGCGGGGGATCGAAGCTGACGTGTCCCCACCGACCCAAAAAGACCAATCAGTGAAATCATTTAATAAGGGCTTTACGCTCATCGAACTCCTCGTCGTCATCGCCATCATCGCGATCCTGGCCGCCATCCTCTTCCCCGTGTTCGCCCAGGCCAAAGATGCCGCTAAGCGAACCTCCCTCCTCAGCCAAGTCAAGCAAATCGGCACCGGCACCCAGATCTACCTCGCCGACAGCGACGACATGGTCTTCCGCTGGTCATACAACGCCCCGAATGATCAAGCGGGCCGAATCTATTGGCCCACCGTGGTTCAGCCCTACATTAAGAGTTGGCCCCTCATGCGCGATCCCGCCCAGGCAAATCCGTTTGGAATTTGGAGCTCCGGATCCCCGTACGGTTGGTACGCAAACTACCAACGGTGGCCGTCGTTTGGCTTCAATGTCGAGTATTTCAACAATGCGGGCGGCGATTGTTCGGGCTGGACCGAACTTGGCTTTGGTCTCCCGATCTCAGCGACCGCCGTTGCCGAACCCAGCAGCACCGTTTTCCTGGCCGAATCCAAGCTGGTTGGCAGCGACTCCACCGGTTGGTACACCAGCGAAAAGGTCTACGCTCCCGCCACCTATAACGCCGACGACGCGTGCGGCTACACCAACGCCGGATGGGGAGTTGGCTCGTGGGGCGACGATGTCAGCCAGGGCGGAAAGCTCAGTTACACCGGCAATGTGGAGCTTCAGGGGAATAAGCAAGCCGTCACCGTCATGGCCGATACCAGCGCCAAATACTTCCCAGCCGGACGCCTTGCCGCCGGAACCAACTGGAAAACTCCGATCAACAACTCGGAGGTGATGATCACCGACCGGACTCAGTACCTATGGGACACGCAATAGTGAAGTTTCGTCTTCCGCTGTTCTGTTTGGCCGTGGTGACGGTCACCTGTTTCGTGGGTTGCCAGGGAACGGAGGACAACCAGTACACCGATAAAGCCCCGCCGACAAGTGCCAACGCCCAGCCCGTCACGCCTCCGCCGAACAAAGTTCGGATGGGTGGCGATGGTGCCGTGTCGCCCGGACCCGGCGCATCCGCCGGACCCAGCCAGCCCCTGGCAAAACCCGGCGGCATGTAATCCATTCTCAAAAGGTCCCGCCGTCTCCGCGCCGGGACCTTTTGCACCCTTCCCCCGCAAACCTACGTAATCCTATAAGTAGGCCACTATGGACAACGGACTCCGTTTCCTCAGCACTATCGCCCAACCCGGCGATCTCAAGCGATTCTCGCGCCGTGAGCTAAAGGAGGTCGCGAACGAAGTTCGCCAAGCCATTCTTCAAAACGTCAGCCAAACCGGTGGCCATTTCAGCTCCAATCTCGGCACGGTCGAACTCACCGTGGCCATGTATGCGGCCTACGATATGCCGCCCGATACCGTCGTTTGGGATACCGGCCACCAAGCCTATCCCCACAAGATCCTCACCGGGCGTCTCGATCGCTTTCCCACCCTCCGGCAATACGGTGGCCTCAGCGGCTTCCTCAAGCGAGACGAGTCTGCCTTCGATTCCTTTGGCGCGGGGCACGCTGGCACCGCCATCTCAGCCGCCGTCGGCATGGCCATTGCTCGCGACCAATTGGGCGGCAAGGAGAAAGTCATCGCCGTCGTCGGCGACGCCAGCATCGCCACCGGCATGAGCTGGGAAGCTCTCAACCACGGCGGAGCCGCCGAACTCGATGTCACCGTCGTCCTGAACGACAACCGCATGTCTATTGCTCCCAACGTGGGCGCGCTCACCAATTATCTTGCCGCTCTCCGCAGCCAACCCCGACTCCAAGGCGCCGCCCGCCGCGCCAAAGACCTTGTCGAACGACTGCCCGATCCCGTCGCCCGCGTCGCCGCTGGTCTCCGCCACGGAATCACCCACTACCTAGCCCCCGAAGAAACCGGCACAATATTCGAAGAAATCGGCTGGGAGTACATTGGCCCCGTGGATGGTCACGATATCGAAGTCCTCATGGAGGTCTTCACCAACGTCCGTCAGCTCAATTTCCCCGTCTTCATCCACGCCCTCACCGTGAAAGGGAAGGGCTACGCCGTGGCCGAGCAAGATGCTCGCAAGTGGCACGGCGTGGTCCCGTTCCGCGTCGATGAGCCCAATCTCGCCCTCAGTGCCGTCCCGCAATCGCAGACCTACACCCAGGTGTTCGGCCAAGCCATGCTGGAAGCCGCCGCCGAAGACGAGTCCGTTATCGCCATCACCGCCGCCATGCCCGATGGCACCGGACTCAACGCCTTCGCCGAGCAATATCCCACCCGCTTCGTCGATACCGGCATCGCCGAACCCCACGCCGTCACCATGGCAGCTGGGATGGCCGCCCGCGGGGCCAAGCCCTGCGTCGCCATCTACAGCACCTTCCTTCAACGCGCCTACGACCAAATCGTCCACGACGTCGCTCTCCAGCATCTACCCGTGCGCTTCTTCCTCGACCGCGCTGGTCTCGTCGGCGACGATGGCCCCACCCACCACGGGGCCATGGATCTGTCCTATCTCTGCCACATCCCCGGCCTCCGCGTCCTCGCCCCTCGCGACGCCGACGAACTCCGCGCCATGGTCCGCTGGATGCTCGCCCAGAACGACGCCCCCTCCGCCGTCCGCTATCCCCGCGGTGCCGCCCCCGGCAATCTTCCCGAACTCCGCAGCCCCATCGAACTTGGTCGCGCCGAAATCCTGCGGCAATCGCCCGCCAGCGTCGTCACCTTCGCCGCCCTCGGCTCCATGGTCACCACCGCCTACGCCGCCGCCCAAACCCTCGCCGAGCAAGGTATCGAAAGCGATGTCATCAACCTCCGCTTCGCCAACCCGCTGGATTACGAAACCATCTTCGCCCTCGGCGCCCGCTCCGGCCGCGTCATCACCGTCGAAGAAAACGTCCGCCGTGGCGGCATCGGAGAAGCCATCGCCGCCCGCCGCCCCGATGGAATCCAGGTAGAAATCGTCTCTCTCCCCGACGCATTCGTAACCCACGGCCCTGTCCCCCGGCTAAAACAAGACCACAACTTAACGGTCGACCACCTAATCAACCTAGCCACGCCAATCCCGCTACGCCAATAGTCAAAAGTGGTTGGACCATCCTGGTCCACCGTAACGGCGGCATCCTGCCGCCAATCCCCAGCTCATACACGCGAGGATTCACACCAAAAACAAAAAGGGCCAGAGTCCAAAAACTCTGGCCCGCAAACTTCAACCGACCGCTTACTTGCGGCGGCGTCGGAGAAGAGCAGCGGCGCCGCCAGCGATGACAACCATGCTCATCGGCTCCGGTACGGCCTGAACTTCAACGTTGTCCAGCAAGCTGCCGAAGCTGTCCGACGTGCCCGTTCCCAAGAAGGAGAGCTTGTCGTTGCCGGTTCCGGTTACGAGGATGGAGAAGCTGGTGAAGGCGGTCGAAGCCGGGTTGTAGCTGCCAACCACCACGTCGTTCCAGAGTACGTCTACGCCGGTGGAGGACAAGTCAACTCCGCTTCGGGCAGCGACATCGAACGTGATCACGTTGGTACCGACGAAGGTGGACAAGTCTTGACTTACCTTGGCATTGCCCGTGGCATCCAACTCCAGAACCTGAGAGCCGGTGTAGCCGGTCGTTCCGTAAACGGATCCAGCGCCGATTTCGAGGCTGCCTACTTCGGCATACCAACCGCCGGGAACGCCGTCGGTCGAGCTACCACCCCAACCGCCACCGTATCCGGGAGACTCGAAGCTGCCGTTTACAACTCCGGCGGAAGCGAAAGGGGCGACGGCGGCGAGGACGGAAATCAACAGAAACTTTTTCATGTTCTCAAGGTGCAGCCAACTGCGGCTACGAGAAAATGATGGGGCCAAAATCTTTCGATCTCAAGGCGCAAACTGAGGCTGTTTTAAGGTCGTCTGCTATAGTGACCCCCTAATCGGTTACCCGGGATCCGAATGGTGAAAGCTGCCTATATCGGGCTTTTTGTTCTCGGCTCGTGGCATCCGGTGAGTTCGGGAGTACATTCATCCGAAAATGAACATCTTCTCTTCATGTTCCCAGAAAAAATATTTATCCAACCCTAGCGGAATGCCGTTTCACCGATAGTTATCGGGCGGACAGATTCGAGTTTCGTCCTCATTCACCAAGCAAAAGCTCGGTGCCGAACAAATCCTCGAGGCGCTATTCACCACCGCCCGGTCCCCGCATCGAAATCTTTGGTTGGACCGCAAGAAAGTCGGGTCATCACGACGTGGTTATAGGTATCCTCTAGTACGTCGGATCAAAAAGGTCGCGTCGACCGTTGACTGAACGGCCCTTACTAATAAGGACCCTTCACTGAGCGGTAGACGAGCCTTCCGACAAATATTGCCCTGAGGATCACTCCGTTTTAGCTATCCGAACCTTCCCTTCAAGTTGGGTTGAACGTGTTACACGTCCGGCCGGAAGTTTCGTCACGGTGGTAACGGTCCAAAGCATCTGCTCCTTCACTGGCACCCGCCAGCCAGAAGCAGTTGAAACAGATATCAATCGGGCAAGGACTCCACTCAATGATCCATTCACACGAATTTGAAATCGGGGGCAAAACGCTCTCGCTCGAAACCGGCCGCGTTGCTAACCAAGCCGGCGGAGCCGTCCTTCTCGGAATCGGCGAAACCGTCATCCTTGGCGTCGCCACCATGTCCGACAATCCCCGTCCGGGCGTCGACTTCCTCCCCCTCACCTGCGATTACGAAGAGCGCAAATATAGCGTCGGCAAGATCCCCGGCGGCTTTATGAAGCGCGGCGGACGACCCAGCGAAAAGGCCACCCTGGTGAGCCGACTCATGGACCGACCGCTTCGCCCGCTTTTCCCCAAGGGTTTGCGCAATGACATTCAGGTCATCGCCATGCCGTTCAGCGTCGACCAAGATGCTCCGCCCGACGTCCACGCGATCACCGCGGCCGGTGCCGCCCTCAGCGTCTCCGACGTCCCGTTCAAGTACCCGGTCGCCGGCGTCCGCGTCGGCCTCATCGATGATGAATTCATCCTTTACCCCAGCATTGCCCAGATCAAAGCCTCCAAGCTAGACCTGGTCGTCGCCGGTCACGAAGGAGCCATTTCCATGGTAGAAGCGGGCGCAAGTGAAGTGACCGAAGAGGTCATGGTCGAAGCGCTCAAGTTCGCTCACGACGCCATCAAGGTCATCGTTAAGGAAATCGCGATCTTCGCCAAGATGGTCAACAAGCCTAAGAAGGAAGTAGCCCTCCACAGCATCGACGAAGGCGTGAAGAAGGCCATCGACAAGAAGTACGGCAAAGACATCCAGAAAGCCCTCCTTGGTGCCAAGGATAAGGCCATGCGAGAGAGCGCGCTTGACGACATCATCAAAGACATCGTCACCAAGATGAAGCCCGACTACGCCGATCAGCCTGAACTCGCGGCTCAGCTGCACGAGGCCGCTGATACGGTGGTGAAGGGAGTCGTTCGCGACCTCATCATCAAGAAGGATGCCCGTCCCGACGGTCGAAAGCTCGACGAGATTCGCCCGCTCTCGGCGGCCGCCGGCCTTTTGCCTAAGGTTCACGGATCGGGATTGTTCAGCCGCGGCCAGACTCAGGTTATGACCGTCGCCACCCTCGGCTTGCCGGGCGACGCCCAAACCATGGACGGCCTGGAAGACGAAGAGCCGCGCCGATACATGCACTTCTACAACTTCCCTGCCTACTCGGTGGGTGAAGTTCGACCCATGCGCGGCCCGGGCCGTCGCGAAATCGGTCACGGCGCCCTCGCCGAGCGCGCTCTGCGATCGGTGATTCCGCTCGACGACCCCAATTTCCCCTACACCCTTCTGCTCATCTCGGAAGTGCTCGAGTCCAACGGTTCCACCTCCATGGCTTCCGTCTGCGGCTCCACCCTCGCGCTGATGGATGCCGGAATCCAGATCAAGGCTCCCGTAGCCGGTATCGCCATGGGCCTCATGAGCGACGGTAAGGTCTTCAAGGTCCTCACCGACATCCAGGGCATGGAAGACTTCTGCGGCGACATGGACTTCAAGGTCGCCGGAACCCGCGCCGGTATTACCGCTCTCCAGCTCGATACCAAGCTCGACGGAATTCCGGATGATGTTCTCAAGCAGGCCCTCGCCCAGGCGAAGACCGCCCGCATGCAGATCATCGACGTCATCGAAGAAGAGATCTCCGAACCGCGAGCTACCGTTGGCGCTTCCGCTCCGCAGGTAACCACGATCCAGATCAACCCCGAGAAGATCGGTGCCCTCATCGGCCCCGGCGGCGCGATGATCAAGAAGATCACGGCCACCAGTGGTGCGAGCATCGACGTTCAGCAGGACGGAAAGGTCCTCGTCGGCGGCAACGGCGGCGAACAGGTGAAGGCTGCTATCGACATGATCATGGCGGCGGTCGGAGACATTCCGGTCGGCGGCGAGTATGTCGGTAAGGTCACCCGTATCATCGGACGCGGTGCCCTGGTGGAATTCAGCGGCGGCCGAGAAGGCATGGTGCTGAAGAACCAAATCAGCGTCAACGAGTTCGGTCGCATCGAGGAAGTTCTAAACGTCGGCGACGAGCTGACTGTATCGGTTCACGAAGTAGACGGTCAGGGACGCGTCAACCTCACCGCCATCGGTCTCAAGCAGTCGTTGCCAGCTCTGGCGGGTAACGAGAACGGCACGCCTCCCGCTCCCGAGCCGGGCGGTGGCGATCGTGATCGACGCGGTGGCGGCGATCGCGGTGGACGCGGCGGATTCGGTGGCGGCGGTGGTCGCGACCGAGGTGGTGACCGTGGTGGAGATCGCGGCGGCGACCGTGGTGGTCGAGATCGCGGTGGCTACGGCGGAGGAAGTCGAGATCGCGGACCCCGCGAAGATCGACCGAGAGAGGATCGAGCCCGTGAAGATCGACCGGCGGCGGAAGCTCCTCCGGTAAGCGCCCCTTCGGTACCGGATTCATTCCCGTCCCGCAACGGCGACGACGATACCAACGCCCGATTCCGACCGCGCCGCTAAGACGCGCCGGAACAACAAATTGGCCCCGCTTCCAGCATTGGAAGCGGGGCCAATTTTGTGACCTGCCTAAGCTAAATCAAGCCTTGCGGCGTCGTCGCATGGCAACCAGACCAAGACCAAGAGCGGCCATGGTAGCCGGTTCCAAAACCGGATTAACCTTTAGGTCGTCAATGACGAAGGTACCGTCTAAATTCGTGAGTGAAAAGCTTGTGTAGTGAGTACCTGTAACAGAAAAAACATCTGACATTGGCGAGTTATTGTTAAGCGAGTAAATTCCTACCAAACTGGAACCATCTAGTAACCTGACGACAACCTGGCCACTGTAACTTGAGTAATGAAACTCGAGTTCCGTTGCTCCGCCCGATACTTCACCTTGAATATAACCACTTACCCCCATAAGAGCCCCGGTTCCTGAACTAAATGGAAGAATAGCGGTATTGATTTCGGCAGATGTTACGATTTGTTCCCCTCCCCCGGTGAATGTAACACCTATAGGCGAGTACTGCGTTGTGACGTGTGTCGATCCAGGTATCCCTTCGAAATCAAGAGTCACAGCTGAAGCTGCGGCAGAAGCGAACGCGAGAGTGAAAGTCAAAATATAGCGCGATTGCATAACTTGGTCATTTTATGACAAAAAATATTTAATGGTTCTAATTTTTTGTTGGCTTTTGTTAAAATTGTTGACACCGAGTCAGTCGATGCCGAAGATTCGCCGGTAAGTACTCCGTCGATACCGGATTCATTCCCGGCCCTCAACGGCGACGACGACACCAACGCCCGCTTCCGACCGCGCCGCTAAGACGCGCCGGAACAACAAATTGGCCCCGCTTCCAGCATTGGAAGCGGGGCCAATTTTGTGACCTGCCTAAGCTAAATCAAGCCTTGCGGCGGCGTCGAACGGCCACCAGACCCAATGCCAAAGCCGTCATCGTCGCCGGTTCCGGAACGGGTGGAGCGGTGGCATCCACCGTCAGGTCGTCAATCGTGTAGTAATTGCCCGTTCCCACAATCTCAAAGTGGTCGAAGGCCGTCCCCATTATCGACAAGAACGAGTTCGTTCCGTAATTGTTGTTGCCCGTTGCCAGCCCAACCAGGTCAGACCCGCTGTAGAGCTTCAATTTCAGGCTGCCGTAGCCGTTGGTTTACCAAAAGCTAAGCTGCGTCCCGCCGCCATTAACCGTGCCCGAGATTGTCCCAGTGCTGGCGCTATACAAAACGCCCAATCCCGAATGAGGCGGGTAGCCACCGTAGTTGTAGTTGGGCGAATTCAGGATGTCAGAGTCGGTCGAGGTGAAAGTCACGCCCACCGGCGAATACTGCGTCGTGAGGTTAGCGAAGTTGTTGAAGCCCTCAAAGTCAAGGGTAACAGCCGAAGCTGCTCCCGAAATCGACAGAAGCGAAACAAAAGAAATTTGCCGTATTGTCATGGCATCGTCACTCTATCACGGTTCCACGAAAATAGGAATGCCTTATGGAAAGAATATTCAACTCAGTGACCCTTTCCGCGATTTTGTCCCAAATTGCGCTAATTTTCCAAGCTACCAACAAAATATGAACGCAAATTTTAGCTGAGTATCACCGCAAACCACCGGGGGCGCGGTGGCTCCTCCCGCCGCAGATCTAGTAACTGCGCGCGATTATTCCTGTACGCTGCGGAGAAGCCCTTCCCTGTTTTCGGATGGCTCGTGCCGAAAATGGGGTAAGGGGCAGGGGATGGGGTTCCGGAACGGTTTCACCGACCGGCGACTTGTAGCCCGAGGCACCTGCCGAGGGAAAACTTCCAGGCATCGAAACGTGTGGTCCAGCGCACCCCTCCGCGCCAATTCCTTCTCAACGCCCCGCCCCAACTTACCGCCAGAACCCGTAGGCGACGCGGTGGCTCCTCTCGCCGCGGGCCGAAGAACCACGCCTCCCCCGATGCCGGAGGCATCCCCTCAAATACCTAGGGGTCACTCCAGTGACCCCTAGAATCACAAACCACCCAACCCACATCGCCCCGTGATGCCGTATCCGCCAACATCGCCAACCAATGTTCGTACCGCCGCAATCCGTAGGCGGCGCGGTGGCTCCTCCCGCCGCACCACCGAATAACCACGCCTCCCCGATGCCGAAGGAATCCCATCAAATAGCTAGGGGTCGCCGCGCAGACCCCTAGAATCACGAACCCACATCCATATCCGCCAACCAACGTCCGCCAGAACCACAAAAAAACCCCGTCCGGAAAAATCCGGACGGGGCAGGGAATCCACCAACTAATCGCGGCGAGCCGGCGGCTTGGGGAAGTTGAACGGCTTGCCCGTCATCTTCTTCCACTTTGCCTGCTGGTCCGCCGTTAACGAGGCCGCTACCTTGGCCGTGATTTTCTCGCGGTCCACTGGCGGTTGGCCGGGTTGCGGTCGGTTCTCTCCCATGATCGACTGAATTTCATCGCGCTGATCTTCCGTCAGGTTGAGTTCCTTGGCCGTTTCCGGTCGCAGCAAGCTCATCGGTGCCTGTGCTTGCAACATGATCTCCTTATGGCGAGCGAACTGAGACTCGGTGAGGATTTCCTTCAGCTTAGCGTTGAGCGCATCGTCCGGTCGCCGTCCGCCGCCCGGGCCACCCTGGCCTCCCGGTCCACCCGCTCCGCCAGGACCTCCGCCCTGACCACCTTGGCCTCCTGGTCCACCCTGTCCCGGGCCACCGCCGCCAGGACCACCCTGCCCGCCACCGCCGCCAAATCCGCCGGGGCCTCCCGGTCCACCACCCTGACCACCTTGCCCGCCAAATCCGCCGCCGCCACCGAAGCCGCCAGGACCTCCGGGGCCGCCGCCTAGACCACCCTGACCTCCTGGTCCGCCAAAGCCACTGCCAGGTCCGCCAAAGCCACCGCCGGGGCCACCTTGGCCGCCGCGTGCACCAGCCGGAACCAACTTCTTGATCTTGGCAATCTGGTCTTCGGTCAGTTTCAGGTCAGCCGCATACTCCTTGGTCAAGAGTAGCTGGGGTCCCCCCATCATTCCCGGACCTCCGGGACCGCGACCGAACTGTCCGGGGCCGCCCGGGCCACCCTGGCCGGGGAATCCTTCGGGGCCGCCTTGGCCAAAACTGACGGCGGCGATGGCAACGAAGAGCGCTACGCTGAGCAAGTTTCTCATTTTCTTTCTGAGCCGGATCAATGTCCTCCGGCCCTCTCCACCATTAAGTTACGACATTCGCTATGAGGGACTTATGAGGACCTAGAAGGTCCCAATTTGAACCTAGGCATCGGGAGTCAAACCGGGAATATGAGCGGTAAACACTGAGCCGACTCCCACCTCTGACTCAACCGATAGTCGCCCACCGTGGGCCTCTAGCAACGCTTTCGTGATCGATAACCCCAATCCGACGCCACCCGCCGACCGCGCCGCATCCACGCGGAAAAACCGCTCGCCTAGCCGGGCTAGATCACCTTCCGAAATCCCCGGGCCGGTGTCGCGCACCTCAATCCGGTGTTCCGACACCCGCAGACGAACCGAAGCCGGCGGTGGCGCATACTTCAGCGCATTCTCCACCAAGTTGATCGTGACCCGACGCACGACGTCCAAATCCGCAACCATCTCTAGCGGCTCGTCGGGCAGGTCCACTTCCAACCGGTCGGAATCTGGCACCAGCATGAGAGCCTCCGCCACCGCCACCCGCATGTCAATGCTTTCGGGATGTAAAGGGAGTCCCGAGGAATCAACTCTAGAAAGAACCAACAACTGCTGAACCAGTCGATCCATAGCGTTCGCCGCCTGGTCGGCTACCGTCAGCGCGCGCCGCATCTCCTCTACGGAGTTCGCCTGTCGACCCGAACTGGTTGCCAGCTTCAACCGCGTGAGCGGGGTCCGCAATTCGTGAGAAGCATCTGCCGTGAACTGCCGCTGACGCACAAACGCGGATTCTAGCCGACCAATAAGGTTGTTAAATGCTTGCGCCAACCTGCCAATTTCGTCCGGATGAGGCACGGTCAGCCGTTGAGAAAGGTTATCCGCCGAAATCCGCTCCGCTTCCCGGGTAACGCGGTCCACTGGCTTCATCGCGCGTCCCACCAAGAAAAGTGCCCCTCCCGCAGCAAACAGGAGCACCACCGGAACGCCCCAGAGGAAAGTTTGGCGTAGCGAATTCTCAAACCCGTCGACATCGCGCAATTCGCGGGCTACCTGTACGACAATTGTCTTCGAATCCGAATCTCGGCTCCTAACCGAAAGGACTCGAATGTGGTCATCCCCGTAGTCAATCGTTGACCAAACGACGGCGTCCGTAATGGCCTTCCTCGCCGACTCGGCGTCATAGGGCGAGCCCGCATCCTTTGGCGCGATGACCTTTCCGTCAATAGAAATCACCAGCGCCCGCCGGAACGCAAAAAACGGGTCATCCGGACCCCCAGGAGGCGGCGGTCGTTGCTGACCGTTCGGTCCCGGACCGCCCTGCTGCCGTCCGTCGCCACCTTTGTTATTTGGGTCGCGTTGTTCACCGGGTGGTCCCGGCATTTGGTCAAAGGGGCCGCCACGATCATCGCCCCGTCTACCGCGTTCCACAAAAGGTCGCACCCGATCTTGAAGTTCCCGATCTATCCGCTGGTATCCGAGTCTTTGGATTTCCAGGACCAAAACGGTTCCGAGTAGAAGGGAAGACACGGCCACCACCGCCACGTTAAGCAGAATCAGTTGGTGGCGAATGCTAAGGATCACGCCGGAACCTTAAGCATATAGCCAATGCCGTGAACGGTGTGGATCAACTTTGGGAGTGAATCCTGATCCACTTTTCGCCGGAGGCTGGCCACGTGGAAATTAACGGTGTTTTCGTACAAATCCTCATTCCCCCACACCGTTTCCATGATCCACGTTCGGGTCAGGGTCCGCCCTTCGTGGCGCGCTAGCGCCTCAAGCAATTGAAACTCCCGCGGGGTCAGGTTGAGCGAAACCCCCTGGCGATACGCTTGCAAGCCAACGGTATCAATCTCCAAATCCGCAATCTGGATTCTGCCGGTTCGATGGCTCGATTCACGTCTTAATAGCGCCCTCACGCGCGCCATCAACTCGCGCACATCGAATGGCTTGGCCAGGTAGTCATCCGCGCCTTCCTCCAGCCCGCGAACCTTATCCTCAATCTCATCGCGCGCCGTTAGCATCAAGATCGGAACCGTTTGTCCTTCCGATCGTACGGTGCGACAAACCTCAAAGCCGTTCTTCTTCGGCAACATCAGGTCCAAGATAATGAGCGCGAACGCGTCGGGGTAGGCCACATCCAAAGCGGCCTCTCCATCTGGCGCAACGACAACGGTATGACCGTCCGCCACCAATGCTGCCTCAATCTGAGAGGCAATCACCGCGTCGTCTTCTACCACCAGAACTCGCATCTTGCCAGGTTATCCAGCCTCAGATGAGGAATTTATGAGGAGGGTGCAACCGCAATCCCGCCGGCTTGTTCCAGCAACCGGTCCAATTCGGCGTCGGGTGCTTCCTCAAAAAACCGAAAAGCCGCTTCTCGTTCGTCATGATATTGTTGGCGAATCTCCCGCCGTGCCTTCCCCTGCAGAAAACGCACTTTATCTTGTCGGGTTTCGCAGGTTAACCGTGGAACGGGCACCGGCTTCCCGTCTCGAACGGCCACCATGGTGACGCGAGCAGTATTTGTATGCCGCGAGTTTCGCTGTAGCGGATCCTCCGCAAAAACATCCAGCGTCACCTCGACGCTGGTGCGACCGACGTAGGTGATCAAACCCACCACCGTCACCAGTTCGCCTACGGCGATGGGTTCTATGAAATCAACCCGATCAAAAGCGGCGGTAACGCAAGTTTCGCTGGAAAAGCGCGCGGCCGTTGCATACGCGCAAAGGTCGATCATCGACAGAAGCTTGCCTCCGAACACATTTCCGTGAATGTTCGCATCGTTCGGGTTCATCATCTCCCCCATCACCGTACGCGTCGACGAGACAGTCCTGCCTTCCATAGCTATATGATGAACCCTATCCCCTCACGCCGTGACAGCTTAGGGCCGGTGGCTATTTCTTCTGGTACACGCGAACGTAATCGACCACAAACTTAGCCGGGAAGATCGAATCATCAATGCCCTGTTGCCCGCCCCAGTCGCCGCCGATGGCTAAATTGAGAATGAGGTACTGCGGCTTTGAAAAGGGCCATTCGGCCTCCGTCTTGTGTTCGTTCGCAAACGAGAAGACCTTCTTGCCATCCATGAACCAGGTGATCGATTCGGCATCCCATTCGATGGCGTAGGTGTGAAAAGACTCGGACATTTTGGGTACGGGGATGGTCGTGCCCTTATTGGTCTTCATAACGTGGTTGTAGGCTTTGGTGTGGACATTGAAGTGGGCATTGTCGGGGTCGTAACCCACGAACTCCATCATATCAATCTCGCCACAAAGCGGCCATCCAACCTTGTTGATGTTTGATCCTAGCGTCCAGATGGCGGGCCAAGTGCCCTTGCCCTTCGGAACTTTTGCTCGAACCTCAATCTTGCCGTAAGTCCAAGTTGCCGTGGTGGCAGTTGTCAATCGAGCGCTAGAGATTGGGTGGCCACCGAAATTGTCTTTGTGCGCTTCGATGATCAAATGCCCGTTTTCAACTCTGGCATTCTCCTTTCGGGGACCGCTATACCATTGGGCTTCATTGTTGGCAATGTAGCCGGTGTCATATCCCCACCGAGACGGGTCGGGCAGTCCAGGTTCATTGAATTCATCCTGCCAAACCAATTGCCAAGTTGAAGCAGCCAACAGCGCCAGCATCATTCCCCCAGAATACGGCATTTTGGGGCGCGTCGTTCGGATTGAAGATCAAACCGAAGGTTTAAGGGCAATAAATGGCTTGCCGTTGCGCGTCATCGTGGTTCGGATCGGTCTGCAAAATGTAGCTTAGGTGGGCACAAGCTTCTTCGTACATCCCCAGCATCATTTGCGTCATCGCCAAGTCGTATCGAATTCGATTGTTAGCCGGATTTTGATTGAGCAGACTGGTCAGGGTCGCAAGGGAAGCGTTGAAATCCCCCTCAAATCCTTGAATGAGCCCAAGCTGATGCCTCGCGTTCGTGTGAGAAGGATCGGCTTCGATAACCCGCATAAGCTCGGCCCGGGCCTCCGGATACTGCCCGTTGGCACGGTAATTAAAACCTCGCTGGTATGCCGCCTCTATATCAAAAACTGCTGTCATCCCCAAAATAGATTATAACGCTGGAATTCAAATCTGCAAAGGTCCTGAATCTTGAGTGGGAGTACCCAAATCCGGGACTCCCACGAGAGATGATGCGAGCCTACGCGGTCCCCGGCTCAAGCCGAGGTGGCGGCATCGGAGCCCGCTGCTTTTCCGACACCGGGCTATCGTTGCTGGATGGGGAGGAATCCTTCGGTGTTACCGGAAGATCCGGCAGGGTTTCTCCCGCCATAACCGCCAGAAACTCCGGTCGATCCAACGTTTCTCGCTCCAACAATTCCCGTACCAAGGCGTCCAGTTTGTCTCGGTTTTCGCTGAGAATTTCGCGTGCCTTCTGGTGACATCGATCCACAATCTGTCGGACTTCTTCGTCGATCTGCTTTGCAATCTCTTCCGAATAATTCCGATCCTCGTTGTAATCGCGACCCAAGAACGGGCTGCTGCTCCGTCGGCCGATTGCCAACGTTCCAAGCTTTTCGCTCATTCCGTACTGACAAACCATCGCTCGGGCGATCCGAGTGACGCGCTCCAGATCGTTGGATGCTCCCGTCCAGACTTCTCCGTAAACGATCTCCTCGGCCACGCGGCCTCCCAGGAGGGCCGTAATGTCGTCGGTGAGTTCATCCTTAGAAACCAGATACTTGTCGGCTACCGGTAATTGCCAAGTAGAACCTAAGGACATTCCGCGGGGAAGAATGGTGACCTTGTGGACAGGATCTGCATGCTCCAAAAGCTCCCCAATTACGGCGTGACCTGCCTCGTGGTAAGCGATCACCTCTCGCTCTTTAGCATCAATGATCCGGCTTCGGCGTTGAGGACCGGCAATCGTTCGATCCAACGCTTCCTCAAGGTCGGGCTGACTGATCTTGCTGTGACCGCGACGAGCCGCCAACAGCGCGCCTTCATTGAGCATATTTGCCAAATCCGCGCCGGTAAAGCCCGGAGTTCGCTTGGCAATCACTCCCATGTCAATATCCGATTCAAACGGCTTGCCCTTGGAGTGAACCCGCAGGATCTGTTCGCGGCCCGTCGCGTCAGGAGCGTCCACCACGATCTGCCGGTCGAAGCGACCGGGGCGAAGCAGTGCCGGGTCGAGGACGTCAGGGCGGTTTGTCGCCGCAATCATGATGACCCCGGAATTCGGATCGAATCCGTCCATTTCCACCAGCATCTGGTTTAGCGTCTGTTCGCGCTCATCATGACCGCCGCCGAGACCCGCGCCACGCTGCCGACCGACCGCATCAATTTCGTCGATGAAGATGAGGGAAGGACGGTGCGCTTTGGCGGTTTCGAACAGATCGCGGACTCGGGCCGCGCCGACGCCGACGAACATTTCAACGAAGTCCGAACCGGAGATGTGGAAGAAGGGAACTCCCGCTTCCCCCGCAATCGCGCGGGCCAGGTAAGTCTTTCCCACGCCGGGAGGGCCAGTGAGCAAGATTCCCTTCGGAATCTTAGCTCCCAGCGCCGCATATTTCTTAGTGTTTCGCAAGAAATCAACAATTTCGTAGAGTTCTTGCTTGGCTTCTTCGATGCCAGCTACGTCATCAAACGTAATCTTCGGGCTGTTCTCGCCCACCCGCTTGGCTTTACTGCGGCCGAAACTCATGGCCTGATTGCCGCCCATTTGGGCCGGGCGAATCATTAAGAAGTAAATCAGCGCAAAGAGCATCAAGGGGAAAGCGATCGCCCCCAGGATGTTCAGGATGGAATTGGTGATCGGAGGCGAATCAAACTTGACCGCGACCCCCAGCTTCTCCAGCTTGTCGTTGATGTCCGTAGTGAGGCCAGGAGAGGTGGAATCAATCCGAACAAACGACTTCGTGCCGTCATTCAGCTTCACATTCAGGGTGTCGCCCTGAAAATTAACCGTTTCTACGTTGTTCTTTTTGCTTTGAGAGTACAGCCACTGCAGGCTTTTCTCCGACGGCTTGGCGGTAATGCCAAAACCATTTTGTCCAAACATGGCCTGCATCAATACAATGCCAATCGCCACCGCTAAGACCAGCAGTATGAGTGTACGAGCGGGTTTATTACTCAAATCGTCTCCGAAGCGGACGCGTTCGTCCTGTCTAGTAGCCTACGACTCTGGCTAAAGACGCGTTCCTAATTATGACCTTAACCCTACAAATCTGGGGATCAAAGCCGTTTTTTGTCGGGTATGCCGTCTCACCCCGCCGGTTCCAGTGGTCCGAATGACATGTGCAATACCGCTTCTCCAGCTTGCATCGGTCGGGTCCGCTCCGCAACGCAGACGCCCGGAATCCAGATGGGCCCCATCAGATCAAAGACAATGGGAATTCGTTGGCGTGCCGCCGCCGTCAGCTTCGCCTCGGACAGCAGGTCCGAAACTTTCCGTTGGTTCTCAAATCCGAGCGGCGGCATCTCGTCGCCAGCCGCGGCCGACCGGAAATACAGCGGTCCCCGGAGCTTAGCGGCCGAGATTTGCGCCGTCTGAGACTGGCGAGCAATCGGCTGGCCATCAAAAACCCCCTCCGTGGCGGCGATTAGCCACCCCAAGGAGTCCGCGAGCGTTTCGCCAGGCACCGTCAGCGGGTGGCGGAACGGGGCCTCCACGTTCAATGACCGTACGTGAATCCGTTCTGCGGTCCATTCGATGGCAATTTCGCCGTCGTCGGTGGTGATGCTGCCGTCGGTGCCCATCCGCTCCAGCGTGCTCATTTGCCCAAAAGTCAGCTCTGCTCCCAGTGATCGAGCTGCGAGTTTTATGGCTCTTTTGAACAGAATGGCGGGCAGAGACTCGAGACGGGCCCGATAGAACGCCACCTCCAACGAAGAAGTAATAAAACCCAGTCTTCCGTTCAGGGGCATTTCGGATTGTTCAAGTGCGGCGGCCGCCATCCCGTCTAAAAACTTCGTCTCCTCGGCCGCAATCTTTCCGAGCTTCAGCAAGTTCGCACGAGCTCCCGGGTGCGCTTTCTCCAACTCCGGCAAAACAATCTGGCGCAGTCGAACCCGGGAATTACTCAGGTCGTCGTTGGCGGGATCGTCGTGAAACCAAAGGCCATTTGCTTCACAGAACGAGCGAGTATCGGCGCGCGAGAAAGGCAATAGCGGCCGCACGATGTTCTCCCGCTGTTCGGGAATCCCGGCGATACCCGACAAACCCGCTCCCCGGATTGCCCGGAATAGAATCGTTTCGACCTGGTCATCGGCCGTATGGGCCGTAGCAATCAGCGAACAACTAAAGCCCGCCGCGGCTCGGTTAAAGAAATTGTAACGTGCATTTCGTCCGGCTTCTTCTAGCCCAATCTTGGCTTGCTCCGCAATGAGAGGAACATCGGCCCGGCCCATCAAGAACGGGATGCCAAGCGACTGGGCATACGCTTCCGCCAGATTTGCTTCCCGCTCCGCCTCTGCCCGCATCCCGTGGTGTAGATGCGCCGCCACCACGTCGTAGCCTAATTCCACGAGCAGGGTGAGTAGGCAAGTGCTATCCGCGCCACCGCTGTAACCCACCAATATTCGATCGTCCGGGCCAAAGAGTTTTGCCGTTTCTAAGTGGTTTTGCAGCCTTTCTCGCACCGGGCTAAGGGTACTCTTTCAACGTCCACTAGGGTTCGAACCATTACTCCGAACCCCGCAGGCAAACCAATGGAAAGTCACCCTATCTAGGGGTCGTTCGTGAGTGCGGCCCGAAATAAGCAGTTTCGTTCGAGGTCGTCATGAGAGTTGAAGAACAAGATCTAGTAGATCGTTTGCGTGCGTTTGCGCAGAACCCCGAAGCCCAGCACTTGATTGCTGGCATCGAGGATGTCCACCCGGAAGACATCGCCGATGGCCTCATGCGCCTGGACGCGGAAGACGCCCTCACGATTCTTCAAGCGCTTCACCCGGACGAAGCGGCCACCATCCTCGTGGAGCTACCGAGCGAAACCGCCCGTGCGATCATCAATGAGCTTCCGGATACGACCGTCGCCCACTATCTGGATATTTTGCCGATGGACGACGCCGTCGATCTGCGCTCCCAATTAGATCCCGAGCGTTTCGAAGCGTTGCTAAACGTCATCCCGAGCGAGGATGCCGAAGAAATTCGCCGGCTTTTGAGCTACCCCGAAGGTTCCGCCGGTCAGATCATGACCGAGGATTTCGTCGAAGTCGGTGCCGATTCCACGATGGCGGGAGTCCTCGACATCATCCGCCAAACGTCGGATGAAGACTACGAGACCGTTAACTACATTTACGTATTGGGGCCCGATCGTCACCTCCTCGGAGTCCTCACGCTCCGCCGGGTAATCCGTGCCAATCCGCTCGCCACCGCACGCGAGGTGATGAACCCCGAGCCTCTCTCGGTCCCGGTAGAGATGCCGGAAGAGGAAGTCGCCCGAATCCTCGCCCGCTACGGATTTTCCGCAATTCCCGTCTTAGATGCGCGCGGACGAATGGTGGGAATTGTCACCGCGGACGATGCCCACGAAGTTCTAGAAGAGGCCGAAACCGAAGACCTTCTGGCGATGAGTGGCGTCATCGGTGATGCGGAGGCGTACCTGTCCCTCAGTCCGCTGCAACTTGTCCAACGCCGTCTCCCGTGGTTAGCCGTGCTCTTTGTGGCGGAGTTCTTCACCGGTTCCGTCTTACGACACTACGCGGGCGAGAGCGAAACCGGGAAGGGGTTGCTGGCGCAATTGATGTTGTTCGTTCCGCTATTGATCGGGGCGGGGGGCAATGCGGGCAGCCAAGTCACCACCACCATCACCCGCGCGTTGGCGCTCGGCGAAGTCCGGGCGCGAGACTGGCTCCGCGTCATCCGTCGCGAATTGTTGGTCAGCACGATGATCGGGCTCTTGCTTGGATTGGTCGGATTTTGCCGTGCTTATTTGCCGTTTATTGGCTGGCAACTGCCCATCTATCTCAGTCTCGTGGTTGGCTTTGCCCTCCCGGTCATTATCATCTGGGCCGCGTGTGTCGGCTCATTGCTTCCGATCGGCGCTAAGGCACTCAAGCAAGATCCGGCGGTGATGAGCGCTCCGTTCATCTCCACCCTGGTCGATGCCACCGGCCTGATCATTTACTTCGAGGTGGCAAAGATTATTCTCGCCTGGTACGGGCTCTCGTTCTGAGCCCTCGCCCTATTCCGCCGACACCGTGTCTAGACTTTCGACTTTCTGAAAGTCGGTTTGGGACAGATAATCGTGGAACCAAGGGAGGGTTTCGTCAATCGAGTCCACTTGTTTTCCATTTCCGCTCAGTGAAACGATAAAAATCGAGTTTCCCAACACGCCAAACGCGGATACGACGCGTTTGCCCTCTTTCTTCCGATCGATCAGCTGGTAAGCCCCGTTTTTAGCCTGGACTTTATCCGACTTCGAAGCCGTCCACTGCTTTAGATTCTCGTGCGTTCGATCGATGTAGTACTGCGCGACGGAGTCGTTATTTTCTTCTGGCGTCGGGTTATATTCGGCAACAATTTGACTCTGCGCGCCGCGAAGCAAAAGCCCGTTCTTCGGGTTCCGATACAAGAAAAGCGTCTGCGGACCGTGGGGTACTGGCTGCCAACCTTCCGGTTCCGGTCGGACTAACTTATAGTTTGAGTTATCGCCTTGAATATGCCGTAAGTACCAAATGGAACCCCCGGCTCCGGCCACTAGAAGCAGACAAATAGTAATAGTCCCGAGATTCGGGCGAATAAAGGGCGTCCTCGCCATACCGCATTATACGAACATTTGTCGCGACGCGGAGAAAGCGAAGCGAAAAACGAACCAAGATGGGGAGACTCCCGGAACGGAGCGCGGCGGCAACCGATGGAATGTGGTTGATAGGGTAGAAACTTGGCGTGCGAACGAAAATCGTAGTCGGCAACTGGAAGATGAATCTCCTGCGCCGCGATGGATTGGCCCTCACTGAAGCTCTATTGCCCCTTTTGGAAACCACGACCAGCGTCGAAGTTGGACTTGCTCCAAATTACCTTTCTATTCCCGCAATCGTAGAAGCGACCGAAAACTCCGCCGTTGGCGTCGCCGCTCAGAACGTCTTCTGGAAAGAGTCCGGCGCGTTCACGGGGTTTGTCAGCCCGGCATTTCTAAAAGATGCGGGCGTTATGTACGTCATCATCGGCCATAGCGAAACCCGGGGCCGCTTTGGAAAGTTAGAGGTCCCGGAATCGACGATCGGCTTCTTCGCCGAAACGGACGAAACTGTCAATCTGAAGATCAAGGCGATCCTGCCGCACGGCTTGGTACCCATCCTTTGCGTTGGTGAAAACCTAGCCGAGCGGGAAGCGAATGAAACGGATAGCATTATTCGCGGTCAACTTGATGGAGCCCTCGCCGCCCTGACCGCCGAAGACATTGCCACCCTGGTCGTTGCCTACGAGCCCGTGTGGGCCATCGGCACCGGTAAGACCTGCGACACTCCCGAAGCGGAGCGCGTTTGCGGCATGATCCGTAGCCACCTGGCTAACCGATTCGGCTCCGTCGCCGAATCCATCCGCATCCAGTACGGCGGAAGCGTCAAAGCAAGCAATGCCGCTGAGTTGTTTGCTCAGCCCAACATCGACGGTGGACTCGTCGGCGGTGCCTCCCTCAACGCGGAAGAATTCGCCGCCATCATCAAAGCGGCGGCGTAACCGGCATGTCAAACCTCCGCGGTCGGCCTTGGCTCCTCATCCTATTGGTGCCACTGTTACCCCTGTGGAGGTGCATTTTTCTTGGCAAAACCATCGGTCCTTGGGATCAAATCGCCGCATTCTGGCCGTGGAATAAGCCTACCGACAAACCTTGGGACGTTCTCCAAGCCGATGGCGCCCTGCAGTTCTACGGCTGGCGCGACCTCGTCTTCGAGTCCTGGCATCACGGCAAAATTCCATTCTGGAATCCCTACCAGTTCATGGGCACGCCGCTACTGGCCAACTCCCAGTCCGGCGCGTTGTATCCGCTACACATCGTTGCCGGCGTGATAGGAATTCCGACGGGTCTAGCGATGACTCTGCTGGCCTACTTCCACCTCGCCTGGGCTGGCATCGGCGTCTATAAACTCGTCCGCACCATCGGCGGCACCAGCGCCGGTGCCACGCTTGCAGGAGCTGGATTCGCCTTAAGTCCTTTCATGGCGGCTTGGACCGCCCTCCCCAGTGTGATCACGACGGTGAGTTGGATTCCGTGGCTCATGGCCGGGCTCATCTGGGGGCTGCGAGACGGCTGGAATCGCCTTGCCTGGGGCACCGTCGTCGGCAGCACCGCCATGCTGATCCTGGCGGGGCACCTCCAGTTCGCCGCCTACGGCTTCCTCGCCGCCGCGATCTGCATCGCTTTAACTCGAGCTCCGCTCCCGCGGTACGGCACCGCTCTCGCCGCCCTTGCCCTCGGTGTCGGCATCTCTGCGGCCCAACTTCTGCCGGTCCTGAACTACTCTCAGTCCAGCCACCGGAAATCCACGCCGACTGCCGACGGCTACGCCGCCTACGTCGCCAGCGCCATCCAGCCGTTTGAGCTCGCCAACCTAACCATTCCCAACGCCATTGGCGATCCCCGCGAGCCGGTAAAGTCGGGCGATTACGTCATCTCCAGCTACTGGTCCGGATTCGTGAAAAGAGGCGCCAACTTCGCCGAGTCCGCCGTGACCATCGGTCCTCTGGCTTTCATTCTTCTCGCCCTAGTCCCGTGGCGAGATAGAAAAATCTGGCCGATCGCGGTCATTGGGTTGATTGCGTTTCTTCTTCTGGCGGGAACGCCCCTAAATGCCGCCCTCTACTTCGGCGTCCCTGGCTGGTCCAGCACGGGAAGTCCGGGCCGCATTACCGCGCTCTTCATTATTTGTATCTGGGTGCTGGCGGGTCTGGGCTGGTCCACAAATACGAACTCAAAACCCACTCCCGGCTTACTCGGTTTGGCGGCGGTGGCGATTATCACGAGCTTGCTCGGAAAACTAGCCAACGTGCCGGAAGCCTCGGTCGGCATCGTCCAGACTCTCCAAAGTAATCCGATCATCACCGCTCTTGGCGTGACTCTGTTGACCGTCCTCATCTTTCAGATTGCCACCAACCAGCAGTACAAGCGATTCGGTGGTATCGCCCTTGGCATCGGCGTAGTCTTGTCGTTTCTCACCGCGCCAAACCTGGTGACGTCGGGGACCCGCCCCGCCTGGCCCGAAGGCACACCACCGACCGACCCCGTCCAGCGCGTCGCATTCGTCAATTCCAACTGGGACCTCACGGTGCGCGCCAACGCCATCATGCCGCCGAATCTCGCGAGCGGATACCGCATTCACGACCTCGGCGGATACGACTCCCTGATTGATAAAGACGTCGTCGCTCAGCTCGCCGAGATCAACGGCGGCGACGCGGCTCCGCCCGCAAATGGCAATATGATGTTCATCAAGCCGCCCGCGCTGCAGAACCTCGATCTGCTGCGAAAATTTGGGGTCAGCTTCGCCTATGCTCCCCAAAATGGAGCGGTTGAAGGCGTCGAAATCGACGGCAACCGCTTAGAAAACACGGGTGGCAGCGCCGAAATCACCGACGAAAATTGTCAAGGCATTACCATTAAAGCCACCGGCCCCGGCAAACTTACCCTTCGCGATCGCGCCCCGCTCGGGTGGTGGCGAACCGTCGACGGCAAGGTCACCGAAGCGAATGGCGAGTGGCTGACGGCCGATCTACCCGCGGGTGAACAGACCGTCCACTTCTGGTACCAACCCAAAATGTGGATGATCGGTGTGCAAGCCACCCTCATCGCGCTCATCGCCGCCTTCGCCGTCGCGTGGCGACTCAAGAAAGCCCCTTCAAGAAAAGTGGCGGAAGTACTCGCGGAAGAAGCCGTCTGAATCCACCGTATCCGCAATCCGCTGGGAACCTGCCCTGTGGGAACCCGCCTCGTCGGCAAAGGTCGTCTCCCCGGCGTCTCCCACCGTTACCTGGCCGGAAACGTAGCCACATAACTCTGGGCGAAAGATCAGCGCTGCCGCCAGCGGATCGTGAAAAGTAATGTGGTCCGCGCCCGAAAACCACTTCGAAGCCATCGCGCGAATCGAAGCAAACCGTGGATCCGTAAACTTCGCTTCGACTTCGGACGGAGTCATCTGGCATTTCATCGTCACGTCCAGCCCCACGCTCAAGTGGTCCGTCAACGCCCCGTAAACGAGTTTCGTTGAAGCCGGATCAACCGTGCAGTTCCACTCTCGGTGATCCTCCCGGAGAAATGAACCTGCCATGGAAACAATCGACCGGCAAAGGGAAGGGATCTCTGGGTCCAATTCCAGCAGAGCCGCAAGATTCGTAAACGGCCCCACCGTCAGTAGCGTGATCTCGCCTGGTCGGGACCGAATCGTCGACCGCAAAAACTCAACCGCTTCGGTCGGAAAGTTCAGTGAACCCGCGCGATGCTCAACCGCTGAGTAGTGCGGCACGTTCGGCTGCCCCGGCCCGGAACGCGGTTCCGAAATTCCCGCGTAGATCGGCACGTCAGATCGTCCAAAGTCTTCGCAAACCACTCGGCAAATCGCGGCCCGCTGCTGAGTATTTCCGGTTACCGTCGTGATTCCCACCAGTTCGCAATCCGGGTTCGCCAGCAAATATGCCAACGCCACCGCATCATCAATATCCGAACCCGGATCCGTATCCAGCAGAATGGGAGTCATCTTCCCGCTACTATAGAAAGAATGTTAGAAACGCCGCTGTTCGGGAGGTTTCAAAATGAGGGGAGTCGCCTCGCATTTTTGCCGCCCGATATCTACCTTTCCATGATGCGCGGCACCCTCGTCCTCGGCGTGCTTTTCGTTCTCAACGGCCTCACGTTTCTACTGCCGATGGTGTATCCCGCCTGGTGGCTGATGATCGGCATCCTACTGCTGGGCGCCGGGACCCTTGCCGCTTTCTCGCTCCATAGCGTGGTGTTCAACGTGAAGGAACGCCAGTACCGCCGTCGCCAGGGGCCCGGAATGTTCCCGAAACTCAGCACCGGTACGTTCGATCAACTCGACGCGGTGGTCCTTATCGCGGAGCCCAACGCCTCCTTGGTCCTGAACGGCGTCACCTACCACCTCGTCCTTCACTGGAAAGGCAACGCCGAACCCAGTATGCTGCTCCAATCCGACACGCGTAGTCTCGGCACTGGTCAACCCCTTAATGCCGCCGCGTACAACATTCAGCAGGTCGGCATCAGATACGCCGCCGCGCTCGGAGTGCCGTTCTACGACAACGCTCACTTTGCTGGCAAAAACCCCGTTCCGCTTTTGAAGTCTTAGCCGTCACCAACATGCCAGAAACCAATCCCTATCAATTTCTCCGCCACGCCGATCCCAAATTCGGACCGCTCATCGACCGCTTCGGAGAACTCCCCCTCAGCACCGATGAAGTGGGCTTCCATAGCTTCGCCAGCAGCATCATGGGCCAGCAGTTGAGCGGCAAGGCGGCGGCCACCATCTCGAAGCGCACGCGCGAGGGTCTGGGTTGCGGTGATCGATTCACGCCCGAGTCGCTTGCCGGTCATACCGCCGAAACCCTTCGACCCTTCGGTGTCAGTCGCCAGAAGGCGGGCTATCTTCTCGATCTCGCCGAGCGAACGCTCCGAAACGAAATCCACTTCGACCGATTCTCGTCCATGGAAGACGAAGCCATCATCGAAGAGCTCATCAAAGTGAAGGGAATTGGTCGCTGGACCGTCCACATGGTGCTCATGTTCGATCTCGCGCGTCCCGATGTCTTGCCAACGGAAGACATGGGGATCCAAGAAGGGCTCCGCATGCTCGATGGTCTAGAATCGCGTCCAAAGCCTAAGGAAATGATCGCCCGCGCGGAGATCTGGCGTCCGTTCCGAAGCTACGCCTGCCTCTACCTTTGGAAGCACAAAGACAATCCTCAATAATTGCCCGCGGAAAAGTAGCCCACTGACGACGTCAGTGGCAAAGTCCAGTCATGCCGCGCCGACAACGGAGCGCAAAAAAAATCCCACCGACCAAAGTCGGTGGGATCGCACAACAAGACTTAGCTACCGAATTCGAGGTGCGAAAGCTCCTCGGGGGTCAAGTCGATCTCGGCGGCTTGCAAGTTATCCTGAAGCTGCTCCACATTCCGCGGACCGATCAGGCCAAAGATATTGCCGGGCTGGTTCAAAGTCCAAGCCAAAGCCAACTGGGTCGGACTCACGCCCTTCTCCTTTGCCAAAGATTCCAAGCGGTCACGTCGGGCAAAGTTATCCTCGCTACCGTAAACCCGCATGATGTCCGCGTTGTCGTTCTCCAGGCGAGCGAAGAATCCGCCGCCGCCGCTCGACCAGCTAAACACGCCGACTTCGCCGTTCGCGTACCAAGCGCGGTCTTCCGGCGTCGCTGCGTATGCACCGGTCCACATCTCATCGCGAGGATAGGCCAGGGAAAGATTCGGACTAGAAATGCTGAAACCCTGCAGTCCGTGCTTGGCCGCATATTCGTTTGCCGCGGCAATGCGACTGGCCTTCCAGTTGCTGCCGCCAAATGCCTTAATCCGACCAGCCTGCAGGTGCTCGTTTAGCCACTCCACAATCTCGCCGATCGGAACCTCTTCATCATCGCGGTGAAGAACGTAAAAGTCAGAGTACGAAACCTTCGCGCGCTCCAAGTTGCCGCGAATCTGCTGGTCCATCACTTCCTTCGTCACCTGACGCCACTCGTCGCCCGGGCGACCGTAGTGGTGGTGATTCCCCTTATCAAAGCGGAACAGTGCGTCCTCGCCGCGCGCGGCATAATAGCGACCCATCAAAAGTCCAAACCCTTCGCCGTAGTGGTAAGAGTTATCGATGGTATTGCCGCCGGCTGCCCGGTAAGCATCCAGCAATTCAAATGCCTTTTCATCGTCATTCTGCGGTAGCGGAATGACTCCCATGACTAAGCGGGAGATGGGTTTATCAAAATGGGGAATTGTTCCGTACTTCATCGGGCCGCGCTAAGTTTGGCACTTATCACGGCGGCTTGTCCGCGTTCCGGCCCGGAAAATCTTAATCAATCCCTAAGCTTTCTTCGAATCCATTCATAACGTTAAAAGCGTGGATGGCCTGGGCCGCCCCGCCTTTTCCGTTCCGGTCGATCATCACCTGTACCGTCAGCAAACTCACCCCGTCACCGGGAGTGTAGCGGAGCCGGTAAAGCGCTCTCGCGGTGTTCGCCACCAAGTCAATCGACCAAACCGACTCATCGTCGTGCCGAATGTAGAAAGAACGTCCGTAGCGCTCATCGAAGGCACTATCCAACTCGGAGGGATCCTCTGGAGTCCGTATCGGTACCAGGACGGTAGCGGCGACAACCGAACCTAGGTCTTGAGCAACGGTATCGACGACGAGGTCACCGACGTAGCCCAGCCGGGCCAACTCGTTCCGCAGCTCTTCGTGAGAAACGTCTTCGCTCAGTTGCACAACCGGCTCGTCAGCGATCAGTCCCGCCACCGCCAAAGGAGCAAGGGCAATCAGCGCTGCCGTCACCGGTGCCGAAGGCACGTTAACCCGATCGGCGCAAACCCATGGGTTATTGTCGGCAATTTCGATCAGGCCCGTGCACTCGGCATCGGGTCTTCCCACCGAGATTGACCGGTGCCAATCACCGACCGCGAATTCGATGTCACGGAACGATCCGGTCAACACCTCCACGACGTGGGGATGTTGACCGAATGCCGCCTGCAACTGCCTCGAATCGCGACTTTCGCCCGGAATACGAATCGTAATGGGCGTGTTCACCGAAGTTGTGTCCCCAACTATTTGGTCCGGGTAATGATGATTTTTGCCGTGATATTCATTGGCTTTTCACCACCGGCGGCGCCAGCCGCTCCGGCCGGCATGGCAACGTTCATGGTCAAGTTGCTGTCAATCAGCGAGCCGTCAGCCATGTCGACGTAGGAAACTCCGCTCCCCGACATGGCACCCATACCCGTCATTTTCATAGAGGATTGAATCACCGCCACCGATTTGCCACGGTAAGTGGTGATCTTTACGAGCTTATAGGTAGCGTCGACTGATCCGCCTTTGCCCGCGACCGCACCGAGCGAGGTCTTGCCGGACCAGGTGCCACCAATAGGAATCGGCTTCGCCGCAAAGTTCATCGAGCCTCCCGGGTTCGCGTTCATTCCATCCACGGTCTTGCCGAGCGTATCCACCGACATGGAAGCCGTTTGCATTTGCTGCCCGGTAGCCATGGTTTGCCCGTTCATGGTGGGTGGTGACATGGTGAGGTCCACCTTCGCAATCCCATTTTTCACCGACTGGACTTTCTGGGTGTAGCTCATCGAGATGTTCATCTTTTGGCCACCAAATGCGGTGTTCGTGTCGACCTTGTAGGCAGTTTCTTTGCCTGCCTGGTATTTCACCTTGAACAGGTAGCCATTTCCAGATTTCGTCACCTGCGCCGAAGAGAATGCTGCCGTCGTGAGCAGTGCGCCGACGGCAAATGAGTGAGCAAAGAAGCGTGCCATTACTTGATGCTCAATACGGTAATCGTGTAGATAACGTTCGTCTTCGCCGGGACCATCGGTTCTCGCCCAAGCGGGCCATAGGCCGCGATCGGGGGAATATCTAGCCGACGCGTGCCACCCACCTGCATACCAACAATGCCCTGATCAATGCCGGGAATCACTTCGTTCTTGCCAACCTTAAAGGTCCACTTGCCCTTGTCGATCTCGGTTTTCCCGTCCGCCAAAGTTCCGCGGTGTTGGATGGTTACGGTGTCTCCCAACTTCACGGTCGCCCCTTTACCGACCGTCAGGTCTTTGACCCGAACAATCTTTTCGTCGCCGGGTTTATCAATCTTCAAAAGTTTGATCGTGAAGTACAAATCGGAATTTGCCGGGATGGGACCCTGACCCGCAGCCCCGTAGCCCATTTCGCTGGGGACCGAAAGCTTGCGTTCACCCCCAACTTTCATGCCGATAATGCCCTGTTTCCAGCCTTCGATTACACCACCGGTGGGGCCGGCCACGAACGAAAATTCTGGCTTGCCTTCAACCTCGTTCGAGTCGAACTGGGTGCCGTCTTTGAAGGTGCCGGTGTATCGGACGGTGCAGTTATCACCCGCCTGCACGGCCGGACCCGTTCCCGCTTTAACGTCAACTATCCCGAGCTTTGTCAACTTTTCAGAGGTAGCGCCAGCAGTGGTCGATGGTGAATCGCCCTTGGTGGACGTTTCCGATCCACCCTTGCTGCAGCCAACAATGAGCAAACTTACGAAAAGGGTCGGGAGCACAGCCGCTCTCATACCGTTGAATCTACCCGGCGGGGGACCCATTATCATCGCTGGGAAATAACAACGAAACGGCGTCATTAGTTCGGATGTCACGGCTACCCTGCCGCTGGCGGGTACTTTCTTGGCAATGGCGAAGGTTGGAAAGACAAAGAAGGAGGCGCAAACTGCCCGGGCAATCGAAAATCGCAAGGCAAGATTTGACTTTGCGATTGATTCCACCACCGAAGCCGGTATTGAACTGGTCGGGAGTGAAGTGAAGAGCATTTTTAATGGTCGGGCTCACCTCACCGATGCCTTCTGCCGGGTGTTGCAGGGCGAAATGTGGCTCATCAACGCCGATGTTGAGCCGTACGAAAAGACCTCGGTTTTCCAGCACGAACGCCGCCGCGATCGAAAGCTCCTGCTCCATCGAAAGGAGATCAATACGCTCGAACGAAAATCACTTGAGAAGGGCTTTACGATCGTTCCCCTCAAAATGTATTTCAACGATAAGGGAAGGGTGAAGGTCCTCATCGGCCTCGGGAAAGGTAAGGCCAGTCACGACAAGCGCGATACGATCGCGAAACGGGATGAGAATCGAGAGGTCGCGCGAGTGCGGGCGGGCCGCATCGACGGCTAGTCGGCGATCGGGAACGTGCCCCGAAAAACGTATTCGACATGACCCGTTAGCCAGGCGGTATCGTCTTCGATCGAGACGAATGTGCGCCCACCAGGCACGTTCACCTGCACGCGGGAGTTGAGTCTCCCCGTCGCAAAACCCGCCGCAACGGTCGCGACCATCCCGGTCCCGCACGCAAGGGTTCGGCCCGCGCCGCGCTCCCAGTGGGCAACTTTGACCTTGATGTCAGAAATCACCTCCGCAAAATGGACGTTCGTTCGGTGAGGGTAGCGGGGAAGATTCTCGATTTGCGGACCTATCCAATCCAGATCGACCAAATCCAATTGGGGAACAAAAATCACGACGTGTGGATTGCCGACCGACACTTCCGTTCCCTCGAGACCGTTCAGCAGGGGAGTGTGCAAGTGACCGATGGTGATTCGTCCCAAACTGATGGTGATTTGGTCATCCTCGGTGGCACGAGCGAGTAAGCGACCGGCTCCGGTCTCCACGGGAAACTCGCCCTCCGAAATACCCTCATCCAAGGCGTATTTGGCAAAGCACCGCAACCCGTTGCCACACATCTCGCTGAGGCTCCCGTCGGGGTTCCACATTTGCATCCGGAGGCAGTTCGGGGCATCCAGTACCAAAAGCCCATCGGCACCGATACCTCGATGCCGGTGACACATCTGGACACTCAGCCGTGAATAGTCTTCAGGCGGAGAAAATCGTGCGTCGATGAGGACAAAATCGTTGCCCGTCCCCTGCATCTTGAGAAATTCAAGGGCGCGCGGACGGGCAGTTTCGGCTGGCATCGGATTTCTAGGTCAGACGTAATTAATCGTCAGAGTGATCGCGTTCCTGCTCGCTGGGGCTGCGATAGCTACCGACCGGCTTGCTCGGCACGATACTCGCAATCGCGTGCTTGTACACCAACTGCGTGGGCTTTCCCGGCGAATCGAGGAGCACCGTGAAGGCATCAAATCCCCTAACCTGCCCTTTCAACTGCACGCTGTTCGTGAGATAGATCGTAACGGCGACGCTTTCTTTTCGTACCTGATTCAGGAACATATCCTGAAGATTTATTGCTTTACCCATAATAAATTACAACCCCGGCATCTGCCTAAATGCCTCATTTAGAAGCACTTCAACTCCGCCCACAGCCAGGGAATCAATAACTGTCAGATTCGGTTCCGAACGTAGCCACGTGCGTTGTCGCTTGGCGTACTGACGCGTTGCGTTCACAATTCGTTCTGTAGCTTCGTTTAGATCTAAATCGCCGGCTAGGACCTTCCACATATCCGCATAACCGATTGCTCGAAATGCCGGGTCTGAAAGTTGGTAACCCGCCCGCTTCAGTCGATCGACTTCCCCAAGCCAATCAGTTTGCACCATTTGGTCAACCCGCTGCGTAATATTCCGCTCTAGTTCATTTGTCGACGGGACTAAAGCCACCTTCATGACGCGGAATGGCGGGAGAACGACCGGAGATTGCACTGGCGCATCTAATTTCAGCAATACCCTTCGTACTCGCACCGGATTCATGCGATCCACTTTGGTGTTCGGCGCTCGGCGATCGAGTTCGGCTAAAAGTGCGTCCAAACCACCGTTTGCCTGAATTGCATCCACGTGAGCAATCGTTGCTTCATCAGCAGGGCCGGACATATCGGCGTACCCTTCCGTCAGGGCGCGAATATATAGTCCCGTGCCACCGACCACGATAATGTTTTGTCCGCTGTCGAATAACTCAGTCAGGTGAGCCGCCGCTTCGCGGACATACCGGCCCACTCCGTACGTTTCGGTCGGGTTGAGAGTGTCCATCAGCCGGTACCGGCTTGGCTGAGACGGCTTTCCGGTTCCAATATCAAAACCCCGATACATCTGGAATGCATCGGCGTTAATTAGCGCCGCTCCGGTAGCGTCCGAAATACGTTCGGCGAGCGATGTTTTTCCGCTCGCCGTCGGCCCCATTACCGCCAGCAGCCAGGGCGTCATGCTCAGAACTGGATGATTGAAGTGATGTCAAGCGGGGCAAGCGCCACGCGACCATCGAGGAAGCCGAGTTCAATCACGCAGCCGAGACCCACAACCTCACCGCCCAGGCGCGTCACGAGGCGAGCCGTCGCCGCTGCCGTACCACCCGTTGCCAAAAGGTCATCGACAATGTATGCCCGCTGCCCCTCTTTTACGGCGTCCGTGTGCATCTCCACGATGTTGGTGCCGTATTCCAGCGAATACTCTTCGCGAATCCGATCATACGGCAGTTTGCCCGGCTTTCGAGCCAGTACGAACGGCTTCTTCAGCGCGAGCGCGATCGGGACTCCAAAGATAAAACCGCGACTCTCAATCCCAACAATTACATCGGCTCCCTTCGCGGCCGCATCCGCTGCCAGCAGGTCCACAATCTGCTGGACCGCCTCCGCATTTTCCAAAATTGGCGTGATGTCCTTGAACAGAATTCCCGGCTTGGGGAAGTCAGGAACATCTCGAATAAGGGAGGCGGCAAGAATCTCGGTCATAACGCTCTCACATTATGGAGCGTCAGCCCCGCTGAATCTCACGGGATCTGCGAAATCAGGGCTCAACCGGCTGACCCGGTTCCCAGCCTTTCTCGCTGGCAAGCGTGAGCGGGGTCACGGTCATGGGGCGATCCACGCGAATCTGGCAGCTAAGCCGGAACTCACCCAAAACGCCGTCCTCTTCTAAGCACTGACGTTCCGTGGCATCGATCGGCGGCTCCTCCGAAGAAAACTTTACATTGCAGGTTGTGCACCGTGCCTGTCCGCCACATCGGTGGCTAATGTCGATGCCACTATCTTCGATCGCGAGAACGAGCTTTTTCCCTTCCGGAATGTCAAAAGTTCCGCGTCCGGGAATGGTAATCGGGTGAGTTGCCATGAACGCTAATGTTACACGGTTTCACTCTCTGCATTGAGATCGGGCCACATGGGAATCCGGGCTGGTAATTCGAGGAGCGGGATAATAGATCGTGGTTCAAGAATCTCGCCTGGTAGATCTCTTCCTGAAACTCTTGGCGTTTAACGCTCCTGCTCGGAAAGAAAAGCAGATTGTCGCCTTTACCAAGTCTCTGCTGGAGGCCGAAGGGTTTTCGGTGTCAGAAGACAACGCGGCGGCTGCAATCGGCGGTGATGCCAACAACTTGATTGTTCATCTGCCGGCTACTGACTTAAATGCCCCGCGGGTCTTTTTGTCAGCGCACTTCGACACGGTCGAACCGACGGAAAACCTTGTCGTCTCGGAGGTGGACGGAATCTTCCGCAGTGCCGGCGACACGATTCTCGGCGCGGACGACCGGTGTGGTGTCGCCGCCGCGATTGAAGCGTTACGTTGCCTTCGCGATTCCAGCGAACCCCATGGCGACGTTTACCTTCTCCTCTCGGTCGCTGACGAAATTGGATTGCTCGGAGCGAAACAGGTACCGATCAAGGACCTGAACCTGGACTACGGGTTCATCCTCGATACCGGACCTCCGGTGGGCACCTTCGTTACCCGCGCCGCTTGGCACGACCGATTGGAAATCAATGTTCACGGTCGGCCCGCGCACGCCGGAAAAGAGCCCGAACTCGGAATCGATGCCATTACCACCGCCGCACGGGCCATCTCCCAAATGCGACTCGGCCGGCTCGGGCCGGAAACCACGGCAAATATCGGTCTGATTACCGGCGGTACCGCCACCAATGTTGTCCCTGCCAAGGTGACGGTGTTGGCGGAGGCCCGTTCGACCGATGAAACCCTGGTCGAAAATCAAATCGACCACATGATTCAGTGCTTTGCTAACGCCGCCCAGTCGACCGGTGCAGAGATTTCTGTCCACCACCATCGGCACTATGCTGGGTACGTGATTGATCCCAACAGTACGGTAGTCAGGGTTGCCGAAGCCGCGTCACGTAACCTGGGACTGAGTCCAGATCACCGCGTCACCCTGGGTGGAAGCGATGGAAATGTCTACAATGCCGTCGGCGTACCCTGCGTGGTTTTGGGCACCGGTATGGACCATATCCACACCCACGCCGAGCAAATTACGCGCGCCGACCTTGTGTTGACGGCAAAAATGGCGCTGGAATGCCTGCTGCAATCAGCGCGAGTTCGCTAGCACGGTGCTATAGTTAAATCGGGCCGAGATGCCCGTCAAGGAAGAAGAATGAACAAGCTAGCTTTGGCTGCGTTAGCCGCCGTAACCGTCGTTCCCGCATTCGCTCAGTCGACCGATTCGAACAACATTTCCCTTCGCGTAGGTGGGTTCTTCCCGACCGACAGCCAGGCTAAGAAAACGTCTAAGACGTGGCTCGCCGTCGGCGGTACGTACACGCTTAAGTACGGTGCCGTTACCAAGGATTCTGGCTACTCGGCCGATTACGCGATTTCGCTCGACTACTACGGTCGCGGCGACTACCGAGCCCTTCCGGTGCTGTTTAACTACGTGGGCCACCTGACGCCCAAGCTTTACTACGTTGGCGGCGTTGGCGTGTCCTTCAGCCGGTACGAAAATGGTGGCGGAACCAAATCCGAAACCAAGTTTGCCTATGCTATCGGTGCCGGTTACACGGTCATCGAGGGACCGCAGCCGATCTTCGTTGAAGCTCGGTACTGGGGCAACGATGAGAGCCAACTGAGCGGCTTCGGCGTATACGCCGGTATTCGATTCTAAACTCGACCTTCGTCGATTAGAGCATTGGAACGGGCGATTCTATCGCCCGTTCCAATTTTTAGTAAACATTTGCCGTCCGCTGACGTTCATGCAAGTGATGAGGACAAAGTCAGCGGCTGGAAAGTTCGGTGGCGACCTACGGATGGATTTTTCATCCGGTACGGTCGGAGCTACTAGCAGCGCGCGTCTTGGTCACGCCAATCCGGCTCGAGAATCCGTCATTTTGAAACCACGGCCATCGCTCAGCGAAGTCGATGAGGCAACGCTCCTAGACCGTTGTCGTCGACACGATTACGAAGCTTTCGGAAAAATCGTGGATGCCTATGAAGCTCGAATATTCGGCTTTGTAAAGCGAATGGTATCTTCGGCCGAAGAAGCATCGGATGTCACCCAGGAAGTGTTCATCAAGGCGTTTCAGAACATTCACCGGTTCGACGGGCGGGCTTCCATGCGCACTTGGCTCTTCCGTATTGCGCACAACCTGTGCATCGATCGCGCTCGAAAGTCTGACCGCAGCATCCACGAGGTGTCGCTGGAGATGGACGTCGAGACCAATGAGACCCAAGATATCCCGGATCATCGGTGGTCACCCGACGATATCCTCCTGAACGATGAGTTGATGGAGGTAGTGGAGACCGGAATCGGAACCATGAGTGAGAAACTTCGGTCTGTCCTTCTGCTCCACGACAAGGAAGAAATGAGCTACGAGGAAATTGCCGCTTTGCTCGCCATTCCGGTGGGCACCGTTAAAAGTCGGCTGTTTTTGGCTCGCGGTCACTTACAATCCGTAATCACGGGTTATCTGGATGGAGGAAAGATATGAATCATTTTGAGGAGCCATCACGCTCTCGCCGACCGGATCCCGTAGAGGGCGTTTCGGTGTCGGAGGTGGTATCTCACCTTAAGGATGAATCTCCGAGTCTCGCTTGGCGAAGCAATCTCAACGAAGTCCTCCGTGCCGAGAGTCAAAAATTACAGCGGCGGAAGCGCGTTTTCATTTGGCTTCGTCCTGCCGCTGGGCTGGCATTTGCCGCGAGTTTGGCGGGAGTGGTGTTTCTTCACTCTGCCGCCGATACGGCTGGCGCCAATTCGTTGGAAGCAAAATTGATTTCTGAATTTCGGTCTGCCGCAGCGACGGCAGAAGTTGCCGGTCCGACGACCGTAGGAAGTATCGGTTTAGCCCCAGCGAGTACCAAAGCGTCTAACCACGTGAGGGACGATGAGATGTGGAACCAGTTGGCAGATGAAAACTCGATCACTCTCTGAGTCGGTACTTAAGAAGCGCAATGTCAGGGCGTTTCTGGCGGCCGGAATCGTATTCTCGGTTGTCCCAGGTACGGCGATTGCTCAAGATTCGTCTTCGCCAGTGCTGAATTTTGCGCTCCAAAACTACGGCACCCATAAGTATGTGGGGGTGAGGACCGTGGTCTTCCGGCGTGATGGCAGCGACAAGAAACGTACCGAGTATGTGACCGTAGATGGTCGGCGCTCACGCACCGAATTTCCTCCTGACTCTCCCGAGGCCGGTCAGATTGTTGTCGAAACTCCCGACGAGCGTCGGGAGTTCTTCCCGAATGAAAATATCATTCGAATCTCCGGCGGCCGAGAAAATGAACTAACGCGGATGGCCGAGTTCATCCGGCGGATGGGTAATCGGGTTCGCATCAAGGAAACAGGGGCCCGAGTCGTAGTCGGTCGGCGAGGTCACGAAGTTTCGATGACCGATCCCGACGGCAATGTCCGCCAGCGGCTCGTTGTTGATGACGCCACGGGCCTGGTTTTAAAACGAGAATTGTTTGACTCGGTCGGTACCGTCGTTGCCCGATTTGAGTTCAGTCGCCTCGATTTTCGCGATCGGATCGATCCCCGATTATTCCGCTTAGCGCGAAAAGGGGCAAAGGTAGTCCGTCCCATCGATGACCTGCGCACAATCATCGCGGGGACGCCATTTGTTCTAACCGAATTTCCGCCCGATTCCGGCATGAAGTTGGAGTTCAGTCGCATCCTGAACCCGCCGGAGGGCAAGGTTCTTCTGCAACTGTATAAGGGAGACGAAGGTCGAGTAAGCCTGTTCCAAACTCTGGCCGAAGTCGCGCCCGGGCAACTCCGCCGATTCGGTCGCGAGGAAGTGAAGACCCTGTCCTGGCGGGATAAAGATCGGTACTTCGCCCTCGTTGGCAATGTTCCGTCCGCAACCTTAGAACGGTTGAAGCGTCTGATAGTAATAACGCCCTAGCCATCGCCAGATGGCTTTTGGCGAAATACGTAGACGGGTATAAACTATTTAGTGGCGAGCCAGGTTCAAAAGAAACGTTCAGCGGCACGGCCATCTCCTCCACCACGCCGTCCATTGGTTCGGTTTGTTAAGCGGTTCGTAGCTGGAGCGCTGATCGTGCTGCTACTCCTCGCGATCCCAGTGGTGGTGACCTTTATCATTCTCACCAAGGATGTTCAGTCCGAAATGAGTTCTGTCGAAGACCGGCTCATCGTCGCGGACAGCAATCCGTCCGTAATTTTGGCGGCCGACGGCAGTGAGCTTCTGAAAATTTCCGAAATGTATCGGAAACCGTTCTCCATCGACGATGTTCCTCCGATGGTTCTGGACGCGTTCGTCGCCGCCGAAGATCGTCGGTTCTGGACGCATAGTGGAGTAGATCCGATCGGATTGCTCCGCGCTGCCTTCGTTTCGGCTAAAGATCGCCGGGCGTCCCAGGGTGGCAGCACCATGACGATGCAAATCGCCAAACAGCTAGTGAACGGTGGAGATAAGACCCCCGAACGAAAGGCTCGCGATATTGTGCTTGCTCTTGAGCTTGAGAAGCGGAAAACCAAGAAGCAACTGTTGGAACTGTACTTAAAATTGGCGTACTTCGGGGAAGGCGCGTTTGGACTGGCTTCCGCCGCCGATGTCTACTTTGGCAAGGAGATCAACCAACTCACCCTCAGTGAAGCTGCCATGTTGGCCCGCTGCGTGCGCCGCCCGAGCGATCAGAATCCCGAAGTCAACTATCGTAAGGCGCTCCTCAACCGAGATGTTGTGCTCGGCATCATGAAGGAAGAGGGAATGATTACGAACGGTCAGTACAAAGATGCTGTTCGCGATCGCCCAGCCGTTAAAACCACTCGGTACAAGGCGGCATTGGCCCACTCTCGCGCGCCGTACTTCGTCGACCACGTTTTGAAGGTAGTCCGAGACGAATTTCCCGATATCGACTTAAAGAAAGGGGGCTACCGAATTGAGACGACACTACAGCCCGATGTTCAGCAAATTGCCGATAATGCCGTGCGCGAAACGGTTGCCCAGAACCGAGCCAGCAAAGTAACCGCCGGTGCTTTCATATTGATCGACCGGAACGGCGGCATTCTTGCCGAGGTCGGTGGGCAAGACTACTCAACCCAAAAGTTTAACGTTGCCACCAGCGGAACCAGACAGCCTGGTTCTAGCTTCAAGCCGATCGTGTACTCGGCTGCCTTGGCCACTGGGGTCATCAAGCCCGGACAAATGATCTCCAATGCGCCGATCTCGATGGATCAGGGACCGGGGCAACCCCCGTGGCAGCCGCAAAATGGCGGCAAGAATGAGAACGCGCCGTTCTACTCCATCGATCGCGCCATCGCAAAATCAATCAACCGACCGGCTCTCCATGTGTATTTCGATACGGGGCGAGAAGTTGTCGTCGATTACGCCCACAAAGTGTTCGGGCTGACTCAAGACATTCCTCCCGTGGCGTCGCTCCCCTTGGGCGTTATCGCCGCGAGCCCGATGCAGATGGCAGAGGTTTACAGCGTTTTTGCCCTGGGTGGAGACCGAGTGGAGCCTAGCCCGCTCAAGCGGATCATTGGTCCCGACGGAACCCTGCTAAAGGATTACCGACCCGTCGTTGCTCGAAACGTTCTCAATGCCGACGTGGTGAAAACAATGGATGGCTATCTACGCGGAGTGGTAACCAGCGGAACGGGCTACAAAGCGATGGTGGTGCCCGAGGCCCGCGGCAAAACGGGAACCACGAATGATCACCGGGATGCGTGGTTTTGTGGGTACTCGAACGGTTTGATCGGCGTCGCTTGGGTCGGCAACGTCAAATCCAACAGTCCGATGTCCAGCCGGGTGTATGGCGGCGTTGTCTCCGTTCAGTTTTGGACCGCGGTCATGAAATATGCGGTGCCAAAATATGGCACCAACCCAGCCGCGGGAGCGATCTCTGTACATAGTCAGCGCGCAGTCATGAATCCTGAATCTCCGGAAGCGACCAAAGTGGGAGATCCGGCGGTGAACGATTCAACGAAAGCGAATCCCGACGATCCAAACTTGGTCGATCCATCTTTTGGCGATCCAATTACTCCAGAACCGGACCCCGCGGGCGTCCCTCCAACCCCCGACATCACGAAAGGAGGCGGCGATCCGTCCATTCCTCAAAAGCTTGATCCGGAAAAATCCGGAGCTAAGGGACCCATCCAAACGGCGAGTCAGGAAAAGGCGGCGGTCGGCACCACCGCTCCGCCCGCCAACCGGAAGGAAACGTCCCGAACCGTCCCGAAGGAAGAAATGATCGACGTTGAGCTGTGCGCGGATACCGGAGACTTAGCCAGCCGCTATTGTCCCAGTACAGTCACTCGCCGCTACCCCAAGAGTAAGGTTCCTCGAAGAGTCTGTCGAGAGCACGGAGGGTAACCATGTCGGTCATTCACGCGCCCGAAGAACCGAAGATCACTCCGCAGATGTGGACGTTTCCCGTTGTGTTGGCGATGGGGCTCACCGGTCTATTCCTGCGCCTTTGGTACCTTCAAATCGTCCGCGGACCCGAACTGGCGGAAGTTGCGGAGAAGTCGCGATCCAAAACCATCTCTCAACCCGCGCCCCGGGGCCTGATTTACGACCGTAACGGTCTGCTTGTGGCAGGAGTTCGGCCGGAAATTGTCGTGATGGCCGTGCCGGCAGAAATCAAAAAGCATCCCGAAACTCTGGATCGCCTGTCCCAGATGCTAGGGGTCGAGCGTAAGAAGCTGGAAAGCAAGCTGCGAGAGGCAAATTGGAACCAGACCGCCGCCACTCCAATCTATTCGGGAGTTGATTACCGGTTGGGATCTCGCCTCGCGGAGACGACCGAAGATATGCCCGGAATCTCGGTGGAGACGCAACCGGTGCGTTACTATCCGGATGTCACTAGCTTCACGCACGTGCTCGGTTATGTATGGGTGCCAAGCCCAAATGATGTCAAACGAATTACCGCCCAGGGCAAAGAACCCGGCCCGTACGTAGGGAAGCAGGGGATCGAGAAATCCTACGAAACCGACCTGATGGGAACAAAAGGGGGCGAGAAATTTGAGGTTGACGCCCGACAACATCCGGTGCGTCTGGTCGGCCGGGATACGCCCGTGCCGGGCAGCCAGCTCACCCTCACCCTCGATGCCGAACTGCAAAAGATCGCCACCGGCATGCTCGGCAGTTACGGATTTGGGGGAAGCGCAGTTGCCCTAGATCCTAAGACGGGCGAAGTGCTGTGCATGGTGAGCGCGCCGACCTACGATCAAACGATATTCAACAACGGCATTAGTGATGAAGAGTGGTCGGCCCTGAATGACAAAGATCGACGCCCGCTGATGAATCGCGCCATTCAGACCGCGCTCGCCCCGGGCAGCACGTTCAAGATCCTCACCGCCATTGCCGCCCGTCGAGCCGGAGTCTGGAATCCCGATGAGTTGATCTACTGCGGCGGCGGATTCAAGATGGGAAAAAAGATCACCAAGTGCCTCCATTTCCATGGCCCCATCAATTTCAAGCACGCCATGGAAGACAGCTGTAACACATATTTCTGCACCCTCGGCTACCGCATGGGGCGAGAGCAACTTACCGCCACCGCCGAGCTAGCGGGCTTTGGCAGCCGGAGCGATCTGGAGATCGGCGGTGAATCCCGCGGCGATATTCCCAACGAGCGTTGGCTAAGGCGGGCACGCCCCAAGAATGAGCACAAGTTCTATCCCGGGGACGTCGTCAATGCATCCATCGGGCAGGGTGCGATAAACGTAACCCCGCTACAAATGGCCGATTTGATGGCTCTGGTGGCAAATAACGGGACTAGTTATGCCCCCCATTTGGTCCGGGCAATCCGCGATAGTGACGGCACCCACGAGCGGCTCATTCAACCCAAAGTAGCCCACCATATCGAGCTGGACGACTACTTTTGGCAGACGCTGAAGGGATCTTTGGTCGGCGTTATTGAAGAGGGAACGGGCAAGCAACTCCAAATTCCGGGGGTTACTTGGGGTGGCAAAACCGGCTCCGCCGAGCAAAACCGCATCAAGAAAACCCACAGTTGGTTCGTCGGCATTGCTCCCATCGAAGATCCTAAAATTGTCGTCTGCGTTCGCGTAGAAGGTGCCGGCCACGGTGGCGAATTTGCCGGCCCCGTGGTCAAAAAGCTCATCGAAAGCTATTTGACCAGAGCATCCCGAAAGGCCGCGGCTGCCGTTGCCGCCTCGCCCGCCGCTACCGTATCTCCCGACGCTCGGTAGAGATTCGCCAGAGTCTCCGCAATCCGCTGACCATTTTCTAGTCGTTTTCGAGCCCCCGGCAGGTTCTCGTCGCCAAAATTGGCATTCGGATCTGACTTTGTCGCGCGGTCAACTAAGGGCCAGGTACTCGCCAAATACTCTTGGTAAATCGATAATGCTGGCTTCAAAAGCGCAATCTGATCCTTCCTAACCGAGGTCTGGTCAGCCAAAAACTCTCGTGCCTCGGCGGTTTCGGTCGGCACAATTTCTGGCAAACTTCGGATGAGATAGTAACCCGTCTGCTCCACCGCCACCAGTCGCTCGGCCGTTTGTTTGGCTGCCTCAAGGTCTTGGCTATCTCGCTGAATCTGAAGCAATAGCTTGAGCGTCAGCAAGTTATTCTGATCTCGCCGAAGGGCCGAATCCAGGGCGGCAACGGCTGCCGTTCGATCGCCACTTTGCGCCAGATTAGTCGCCATGGCTCGTAAGTTTCGGGTGCTCGGGGCATTCTCCACCGCCACCCGAAGCAGGTCGCCTCGCTCGGTTGTGGACCGCGACATTCTCGCCAGCAGATAGGGCGCATCGGCATCCATCGGCATCCATTGAAATGCTGCCATCGCGTTTGCTCTTGCCGCGTCAATGTCCTGCCGCCGCAAAGCATCGCGACTTTGTCCCCGCATCGATTCATTCATGGCGGGATACATGACCAGCAGCGTAAAAAGGCTCAGGCTGGCAATCGACATGCCGCGTAAACGCATAGGAATCAGTTCTGGCGTCACGCCATCGCTCGCCACCAAAATGCCTGCTCCCAGCAGCGCAAATATCGCCACCCCGATTCCGGCGTAATAAAGATCGCTATCGACCAGGGAGTGCGCCAAAATCGCAAAAACGGCAGCAAAAATCGCGGCTTTTGTGATCGAAATCTCCGCCGACTGCTTGCGGCTGCCTCGAAGAAACACCACCAACCACAGGCCAAGAAATACGACCAGTAGCAGCACCGAAACCACGCCGGCTTCCGCTCCAATCTGAAGGTAGGAGTTATGGGCATAAACCGTCTGAGTAGTGATTCCCGGCCGCGCTGATTCGTGGCGATAGGTTCCCAAGCCAAAACCCTGGGGCCGATCTTTAATCAGCTCTATCGTCCCCTTCCATAGTGCTTGGCGGAATCCTGCGCTCTGCTCGGAAGTATTGGATGCATTGGTAATTCGACCCAGTGAAACCGCTCCGCCGCCGGTCGACGGTCGCGTCATCACCAGCCCCAGCGCAAACCCCGCCACCGCCGTGAACGCCGCCGTCCCAATCGCCACCTTGCGCAGCGATCCCGCCGTGACCGCGGCGAAAAGAACGAATCCGACCAATCCCGCCCCCAGACACAACAAAGCACCCTTCGACTGGGTCAGGTAGATCGCCACCATGATCAAGGTTGTTCCTAGCCCCGCCAGCAAGCGGGGAAGTCGCGAAAGCTGCGGGATGCATCCCAGCCCGGCAAATAGGCAGATCATCAGCACGGCAGCGGTGGCGTTCGGATTCACCCATCCGGCAAAAATTCGCCAAGTGGGGTCCCGCCACTTCATGTCGCCATACTCCATGATGCCCTTCAAACTCACCACGGTTCCCGCGGCCAAGAGCCCGATCAGAAGCATCCTTGGCCCGCTCTTCCGTCCGAGCACCATCACGCTCACAAAAAAGGTCGCTACGTAGGTCAGCCAAGCCGTCGCAGCGCCCAGGCTAACGCCCCGGAAACTGCTCCACAAAATGCTTGCCAGCAAACTCGCCAGAAACAGCCCGCAAGACACCGCCACCGGCACGGCCGGAAACTGGACCACGCGCCGTTGTAAAAATGCCGTAATCCCGGCTATCGCCACCAAAATGGCAATGATTCCCACCGTCAACAAGGGCACGGCCGGGTCTCCTCCCAGCGCGGCAATCAGTGGCGAATCGCTAAGCGGAATGGAGTCGTTGGGAACCTGACCGCCGCTGACTACGGCCAGAAACACCGCCAAAACCATCAGTGCCTGCGGTAACGACGGTAGCTTGTAGGACCGGTCCATAGTTAAGTCTTTCTCGAAAGCTTGCGCTTTAGGTTATCCACTTTGTTCTTAGAAATGAACAAGCCCGCGCGCAGCCCAATTGCCGTCATCGCTCCGGCCAAGGCAAATGGCCGAATCACCGCCGGCCGCTGCGGCAGCATGTTCTTCCGATAAAAACGGAGCATCGAAGAGTGGAACCGACCAATCATCCGGTTCGGCGCCTTATCCGTACTACCACCAATCTTGTGCATGATCACCGAATTAGGCAGGTACGCCACTCGGTATCCCGCCTTCCATGCCCGCCAGCAGTAGTCCACATCCTCGCAGTACATGAAAAATTCCGGGTCCAGATAGCCGATCTCATCCATCAGCTCCTCCCGCATCAGTAGTGCCGCTCCGCTCACCCAATCCACATCCCTCGGCCCGTCGTGCGTCCAGTCCTGCATCAGATAGTCGCGGGTGAAGCGATTGTTCGGGAAAAGTTTGCCCAGCGGAGTATTCCGAAACAGTGCCGCCGTCGGATTAGGGAACCGACGACAACTGAACTGCAACGACCCGTCCGGATTCAGGAGCTTCGGTCCCACCACCCCGACCTTCGGCTCAGCCACCACGTAGTCCATCAGTGTCTTCAGTGCCCCCGGATAGACCACGGTGTCGCTATTCAGTAGCAAAGCGTGATGACCTTTCCGTATGGAAAGCGCGTGGATGTGCCCGCCGGTAAAGCCAAGGTTCTGGCTCATGGCCTCCAATCGCACCCAGGGAAATTCTCGCCGCACCATCTCTGGCGAGCCATCTTCGCTGTTGTTGTCAATGACGATGACTTCAAAATCCACTTCGTCGCGGACAGACCAGAGTGACTCCAAGCACTTGCGAGTGTCCTCCTGAGTATTCCAACTACAGATGGTGATGCTAAGGCTGAAATCCAACGCTGAATCCTTTGGCGCGGACCAAAGCCAGCGCATAAACCATCAAACTTAACCCCGGGAGTAACAAAATCGTGCCCAATTCTCTTCCGTGATGCTTTTTCAGATATCGAAGAAGGCTCCGACTGCTTTCCCAAATCATTGCCTTGCGAACCTGCCGCGTGCCTTCTCCCCCGTAGTGCAGGATCTCGACTTCCGGGCAGTACCAAATCTCCGTGCCCGAATCCCAAACCCGTCGGCAAAGGTCCACATCGTTGAAAAAGATGGGGAACGACTCGTCAAACCCGTTCAGGGCTTTCAGGGTTGCCGTACGAAACAGCGTAAAAGTTGCCATCGGTTGGGGGCAAGGCTGTCGTCGAGCGTAGTCAAAGTTCCGCTGCCAGTACTCATCGGATCCTAACGCCCCCGGTAGAAACGACCGGAGTAAATTGCCCACCGTTGGAAAGCCGCGGACTGAACTCTGAACCTTCCCGTCCAATCCAATTTGCCGGGCTCCGATAGCAGAGACACCTGCGTTCTGATCCAAGATCGAACTGGCAATCTCCAGTGTGTCCCTTCGCACTTCCGTGTCGGGATTCAAAATTAGACAATATGCCCCGGTCGCTGCGGCCATCCCCAGATTGTTTCCCTTTGCAAACCCGGTGTTGGTCGTTGACCGAATGAGACGCGTCTGCGGGAATTCGGCGCCGACCATCTCGGCCGAGCCGTCACGAGAGGCATTGTCAACCACGATGACCTCGAACGGTCGGGCCGGCGGTAATTCGTAAATCGACGCCAAGCAAGATCGCAACAGATCCCGAGTGTTCCAATTTACGATGACAATGCTAAGGGCGGCTTCGGCTGACATCGTTCAGAACGGTCTGATTATGCATGATACGGTGGCCTGATCATAAAAATGCCGTATGAAACGCAAATTAACCAAAAATTGCGGCATCTTGCAACACTTCCCGTGGGCAAGACGTCCTGACAAAAGGTGGTTTAGGATACGCCTCTACCGTTCGAACCGGATGGTTTCCCGTCCGAGCGGAGGTATCCTTAGCCTGCGGCAACGGAGCCGTTTGCCAGGGGACCCATTCATGGGTTGGCGCCAATGGAAGATCTGCGAAGTGATTCGCCGATCGCACAAAGGAGATATGTTGCCAAACAAGAATTTAACCTTGGGACTTGCTTTTATGCTAGTAAGTTCCGCGACCGGCCGACTGGCTTCGGCACAGACAATCTACACCGTTAAGAGCGGCGACACCGTCGGTCAGATCGCCACCGATCACGGAATGAAGATTGCGGAGTTAGCAAAAGCGAACGGTCTCGAGAACGCCCACCATCTTAAACTCGGGCAAAAACTGGTCATCCCGAAAGTTTCCCCTTCGAGAAACGCTGCCAAGTTGGGTGGTTCCTCCGGTGGTTATGCCGTGCGGAATGGGGATAACGATTGGAATATTGCCGCTCGCTACGATATTAAACCCAGCGAACTCCGCGCCGCCAACCCCGACGTGAACTGGAAGAATATAAAGATTGGCACTCGACTTTCCATCCCGGGCACGCGGACGGCGGTAGCGGTCAAATCTTCTGCCCCGCAGAAGCTAAGCGTTTCCGGCAAGTACACCGTGCGGGATGGCGATAATGACTGGACGATCGCTAGCCGACTCGGCACCACTCCTAAGAAGATTCGGCTTGCCAACCCGGGGGTTAACTGGACCCGAATTCGTCCCGGAGACACACTCTCAATTCCTTCTTCCGCCGGTCAAATCGTCGCCGGTGGGAAGGTCACCGGCTCCAAAAACATCAATTCGAGATACGCGGTCGTCACCGGAAACTCCGTCATTGTTCGCCGAGCGGCTTCGACGGATGCCGGTCGAATAACCCTGGTGGGCCAGGGCACCAAAGTTCGAGTGCTTGCGCGGAGCGGTGACTGGTATCAACTTCGTTTCCCGATGGGCACCGAAGGATGGGTCCGAGGCGATCTTTTAGCCGCCAGCAAGCCGCCCCGGATTGCCGACGTGGTTCGCCGTCATCGATCGGTCGTAGAGGCATCAAGCAAGTCTAAGCGAGTGGCAAGAGGGAAGCGGTCTAGCCGACCTTCTTACTCGAATCCTTCTCTGGTTGCTGCCGAACCGACCACGGTGGTCGCGCGCGCTCAGACGTGGCGGGGAACTCGGTATCGGTACGGCGCTATGTCCCGCTCCGCCACCGATTGCAGCGGCTTTACCGGGCAGGTGTACCGAAGTGTCGGCGTTCGATTGCCGCGTACCAGTCGCGAACAAGCCACCGTTGGTCAGCGCGTCTCTCGGAGCTCATTGAAGCCGGGCGATCTCGTTTTCTTCCGAACCTCCCACGGTAACCGCATTAGCCACGTGGGCATCTACCAGGGGAACGGCAAGTTCATTCATGCCAGCAACCCCCGCGGTGGTGTCACCGTGAGCAATCTGACCGATGGCTACTACGCCAATCGGTTCGTCACGGCCCGTCGCGTCGCCAAGGTCCCGGCGAACAGTAAGGCGTCCACCCGTCGCGTTGCGAAAGCGCCGAAAAAAGATGCATTCCCGGAATCCGTGCCGCCCATCAGCGTCACCGACTCCCGGTAAATGGTTCTTGACCCGAGAGGGAGAGAAGACTAATTTCTCCCTCCCGTAGACTCTGAACCGACGATTCTGCCATAATAATCGTTAAGTGCTCTGGTCGTCTAGCGGTTAGGACATCGCCCTTTCACGGCGAAGATCGCGGGTTCGAATCCCGTCCGGAGTACCAAGGATTTTAGGTTCAATTTCTGGCTCAGTCCAGACGCGATTCAAACTTCAGACATCCTTGTTGTAGCTGGCACCGTGCTGAGTTGGCGAGAGGGACTTCGTCATAAAGATGCGGTCGTAGCCCGATGCGAAGTTCACGACTCGTCCGCATTCAACGTATCCACGGTCAATGTAGAACCGCTCCGCTTGAAAGCTCATCGTGTCCAAGATCGCTCGATCGGCTCCCCTTCGGATTGCCTCGAATTCGAGGCAATCCAAAACCTTCGTTCCAATCCCGGCGGATCTGAGCGATTCTGGGATCCACAGGATGTCGATGAATAGCCAACCCAAGTGGAGAGAACCTACAGCTCCACCCACGATTTCTCCAGCGTCCCCGAATACATCTACTGCTATCGGCTCGCTACTATACTCGCCCAGAAATGAGCGATTCAACGCCCTTAGCCCCGAGGACACGACATGTCCCGTCACTTCTGGCTCAAGGCTGACCTGGATGCGGACTCCTATCACCGCTTTTCATTCTACCGGCGAGGCCGTCAGCGGTTGGAGGCAGGTCAAAGGCAAGAGTTCGCAAATCGTCCAGTGCGGAGTACCACAAAAAATGCTTGCTCATCAAAAATGAGCAAGTCTTTTTTGTATGTTAATCGCACTGAAATTTCGCGTTGACCTGAGTTTCAGTTCCACGACCGAACATTCGGTTTTAGCCGCCCAGAGCGCCACAATCCGGATCTGACACCTGGTCACTGGATACCCCGAAGCAGATGCTAAAGGCTGGTGTACTCTCCACTTTGTGTTGCAGCGAATATCGATCCTGCCTGCTACCGACAGCGACATTCCCGACCTTGCCTCGCTCCGCGGTGGCGGTAACTGGCTTGAGCAAACGATGCTCGGATATCTTCACGGCACGTATTCCCCTGGGTTCGCAGAAAAAGATCGAGCGGTCTTCGTTGCTCGGCTAAGTGGTGAATTTGCTGGCTATGTCGCGGGCCACCGAACGACTCGATTTGGTTGCGACGGAGAACTTCAATGGTTGAATGTCGCCGAGAAACATCGAGGGATCGGGGTCGCGGATGCGCTCATCCAAAAAATTCTCGACTGGTTTCGATCTAAGGAAATCAATCGGGTCTGCGTGAATGTGGATCCTGCGAATCATATTGCCCGTAGGGTCTATGAGCGCCATGGGGCGGCTGAACTGGACCAGTACTGGCTCATTTGGTCCGATCTTCGCGTAACCGAACTTCAATCTGCAGAATAATTTGGGGGCAAGACACCCCACTTGAAAAAGTTTTCCTGAAGCGATGATCTGATTCGCTATCTCGCCGCGCCCTATATACGATGTCCAGCGAATCGACCGAAAATCTCATATTTCTGGCTCTGGCGGGTAACCGACCCGCCGCCGAGACGCTGGTGTCCATGCATCGGCTGCTCGTGGAAACCGTGGCTTACCGAGCTCTCGGCAACTGGGATGACGCTAAAGATGTGGCCCAAGAAACGTTGGTCTACATGATCCAGCGTCTTCCCGAACTACGAGAACCCAGCAAGCTAGGCGGGTGGGTCCGGCAACTCACCCTCTCCCATTGCACGACCTATCGCCGCCGACGCGGCACCCGACACCTCGGCGTCCCCATCCATAGCCTCAACGAAGCGTCCGAAGAGGCTGACTACTCCTCCCGATTGGCCATCCGTCAATCGATCGACCAACTTTCCGAGTCGCACCGCATCGTGCTTCTCATGCACTACGTCGGCGGCTGGTCGATCACCGAGATTGCTCACCTCACCGACGTTCCCGCGAACACCGTCCGCAGCCGCCTCATGGCGGCCAAGCGCCAAGTTCGTTCCGATTTCCTAGAATCCCAACCCCCCATGACTGCATCCAAACCCAACCTCAATTCTTCGTTCCGCTCCCTGATCGAAGCGGCATATCCCAACGCGTCCATTATTGACGTACAACCCAACCCCGAACCGTGGCAGCCGTTTGGTCCCCGCGTGCAACTCAAAACCCGCGATGGTGACCACTTGGCCGCCGATATCCGCCAAGGATTCACCCCGTTCCGCGTCCAGCTGACGGAGCTGCTCGCTGCGAACGGCATTCCCGGGCCGCGCATCCTCACCGATTCGCTCACCGAGAATGGCGATGTATTGTGCGAGGTACCCCGTGGTGAAAATCTCAGTTTTTGGACTCTCGGCGGCACGCCTCATCGCATAAAAATCGCCACCGAGCGCGCCATCGAAGGCATCGACCGGCTACAAAGCTGTACCGAAGCCCTCCGAAACAGTCCGCTAGCCGACCAAATCGAAACGCGAACGCTTGCCAATGAACTCGAAATCCTCACCGACGATGCCCGGTGGAATGCCAACCCGTGGCTGGCCGAGGAAGGAAAGCATCGGAAAGCCTGGTTAACCGACCCGTGGTTTGCGGATGCCGTCGCCCAGGTAAAGGCTCGAATTCCTGCTATCGAACTTCCATTGGTTTACACCGATGACCACTTCTTCTATCCGCAGTACTTCCGGATCGCCGGCGAAACCGATCAAAACGAGATCCTCGAATTCTCGCACTGGACCGGCCATTTCGGCGACCCTCTCGTCGGCCTCGCCATGGTTTGGGTATCCGATTGCTACCCGTTTGTCCACACGGGCTTCGTCGAGCAGATCCTGTGGCGAAGAGGCGTTTCCCGTAAAGACTTCGCGCCTCGTTTGGTCCTCAAGGCTCTCCAGATGATCGCCCGCGACCTTCCCGTCACCCGACCCGCCTCCGACGCTGGTTATCACGATATGTTGACCAACTTGGCGAAAACGGGACTATCCTGGATGTAACCACTATCCTCTAGCGAGAAGATTGGAGTTCGGCAACCATCAGGTCGGACTCCATTCGCTAGTACCGCAATTCAAATCTGCCGTTCAGAACCTTTCCGCCTACCCAAATCGTCAATTGCCGTAATGCGGAATTGCATAGTTTTGTCCGGAGTCATCGCCGCCTCCGTTCTTTTCGGCTGCGGCGGAAATGCCGGCCATAACGCCTCCGAGGGCACGCTCACTATCGGTCACCTCGACGCTGCCACCATCGCCACCTCCGCCGACACGGTGAATATTCGTGTTCTCGACCGAAACGGCAAGGTGATCGAAGCAAAAGACGGTGTTCCCGTCCAGGACTCGTACTCTCTCCCCAACGTCTCTTCCCGCGGGAAGAAAGTCGAGGTCACCTACTTTAAGGGGGCTACCGTCGTGGGTGACGCTGGGGCTGAAATTGATCTTCAGGACGGGAAAGAAGAAGTCACGCTCGGCGGAAATCCGCTTGGCCCCTATGATCTTGTGGCAAACGATCGCGGCTGGTCGCTTCGCAAAGCAGGCACCCCGACCGTCATCAAAGGGGTCGGTTTCGACTACACTCGGCTCGATCAAAACTCGAGCGGCGCCTGGTTTCGATACGTAGACCCCATGATCACCAAACTCGGGGCCAATACCATCCGCCTTTATGGAATCCCGTGGACCGACGGCGGCGCCGGTACTCCCGGCAGCCCCGCCTATCAAGCTCAGGATGTGAGCAAAATGCTCGAATTCGCCGCCAAGAATCGCATGCAGGTCCTGGTCGGTGTCTTTGTCGACGGATCCGCTACCGCCGACCGCGTCACTCAGTTCGTAAACCTCGTCCGGGCCGACCCAAACTTTGGCTCTGTGTTCGGATGGTGCGTCGGCAACGAAGTGCCATCCAGCTCCTTTGCGCAGGTAGATCAGCTAACCAAAACCATAAAAGGATTGATGAAGCCCGCGGCCAACGTCCGGCCCGTAATGACCGCGTTGCCATCCGTTTCCAGCGGCTTTGTCGCCACCATCAATTCCACCATGCCGTCGCTGGATATGATCGGAATCAATACGTTCTACGGAAGCTTTGATGCCAAACACAGCGGCGGTGGCTATCTCAACACCCAAGCCGCCAGCCTCAAGAGTGGCGGTTGGAAGAAGCCCTGGGTAATCACCGAATACTACTCGTACGATATTCAATCCCCCGATATGCCGTACCAAGTCTTAAACGGCGGCAACAAATACATGCTGGAGCTAAATTCCACGCTGAACGCCCAGAACTATGCCAATAGTTACTCCAAGTACATCGTCAGCGCCGCCGCCAAACAGGCGGGCTCCATCGGCGGTTTTATGCTGAACTACGGTCCGCCCCACAATTCCAAACTGGTCGCCAGTTGGCTCCAACCCTTCGCCTACACGGGCGCCTTCACTCCCTTTGTAAATCCGCCTTGGAACAAAGGAGCAGACTCCTACCTGCGGTTTGCGGCAACCGATGCCATCGCCACCCTATATGGGGGCAGTTTCGGATCCGTCTGTCCGCAAATCGTGCGCGATACCGACCAAGATCCTCAGGGCATCTCTTGCGATTTCAAGGCCACTCTGAATAGTCCGGGCAAAAAACTAGCCGCCGGCCAAACCGGCGTAACCGCCAGTGTCCTGGCTCGCTCCGGGTCGCTCACGTTCCGGTGGTATCTCATTGGAGGAAACAGCGCCGATGGCTTCTCCGGCAACGTCGCTGGCCCCGGCATCAATCCCCAGGCCTACTCCCAGCCCACGACCCTCGATTTAGGGGGGGACTTCCTCGGTTGTTGGCAGTGGCATCACGAAAAGTACCGTCACGTTCACGGTCCCGAATGCCCCCGGTAATAACTACCAGTTGCGAGCCATTGTCAGCAATTCCAGCGGGGCCGCTGCAACGGCCGCCATCGGTTTCGCTGTACAGTAATCTAGATGGAATTCACGTTTGCGTCCGAGAGGTCAGTCAGTGAAATTGCCGACCTCCTGGCCGCAGCGTTCGAAGGCTACATCGTCCACATCCCATTCTCGGTTTCTCTGTTGCTCAGCCTTATGCGAACTGAGGGTATCGACCTCGCTGCTAGTCGCATCATCCGCGAGAACGGAAGCGATGTCGGGATCGCCATTATCTGCCGCCGGGGGGCCGAATGCCGCGTCGCCGCTTTCGGAATCATGGCCGCCGACCGCGGTCGCGGTCTTGGCCAAGCGCTGGTCGACCAGATCATCCTTGACGCAATATCGCGGGGAGAGAAGAGAATCGTTCTCGAATGCATCGAACAGAATCCCGCCGCAATGAAGCTGTACGAAGGGAAGGGCTTCGTCCCCCGGCAGCGGCTGGTGGGTTTTTCCGCTGCCACGGTCCCCGAGGTGGCAAATAAAGACCTCAAGCAGGTCTCCATTGCTGAAGCCGCGTATGCCATCGCCCGTGCGAACATTCCCGATCTCCCCTGGCAAATCTCCCCCGCCAGCTTGCTGCAAGCGGCCCTCCCCAATGTTGCGTACCAACTAGGCCCCAGCCATGCCATCCTCGTGCCCACCGCCAACGGTATCCAACTGCGAACGGTCGTCACCGAACCCGCCGCGCAGAGATCAGGACATGGCCGACGACTCATCCAAGCCATCGCCGCCCGATATCCGGGGCAAACCTGGAACGTCTCCCCTCTATGGCCCGAGGAAAACGTAACCGACTTCCTAACGCCCCTCGGGTTTACGCCTTCCCCCATCTCGCAATGGTTGATGGATATGCCGCTGCCATCCGATTGAAGAGGTGGACTTTTGCCCCACGCCTGCAACCCTCCGCGGTTGCCACCGTGAATATCCCAATGCTCGCCGTTCTTGCATTTGCCCCGCTGGCCCAGGTGATGATTCTGGGAACGTATCACTTCGCCGATGCCGGTCGCGACGTGGTGAAAACCGACCTGCGTGACCCGCTATCCGCCGCCCGGCAGAAAGAAATCGCCGAGCTCACCCGACGGCTCGAATCCTTCCGACCCACCAAAATTGCGATCGAAGCAACCGCCCACCAGGCCGAATCGATCAATCAGCGCCTCTCCGACTACGAGAACGGCACTTATGAACTGTCACCGAACGAAATCGAACAGATCGGTTTCCGCCTTGCGAAGGCTTGCGGATTGCCACGTCTCACCGCGATTGACACCCACCTTGATCTCGATTTCGGTCGCCTGTTTCAATTTCTTGGTCAGCACGATCCGGCTCGGGTGGCGAAGCTATCTGATCAAATGCAGCAGATCGGTCGAAAATTTCAAGCCTGGGACGCCCGATTCTCGGTCGGCCAAATGTTGGCCATTCACAATTCCCAACCGTATATCAAAGAATCCCAACGGTTTTATGTCAGCTTGTGTTCAGACGCCAAAGGTTCGGAGTTTCCTGGCGCCGATATCCTCGGCGATTGGTATAAGCGAAACGCCCGCATCTACGGAAACTTGCGCAACGCCATCGAGCCGGGCGACCGCGTGCTGGTCATTTACGGTTCCGGGCATCTGAAAATACTGCAGCAACTCGTCCAAGATTCCGGCGATCTTGAGCTTGTCCAAGCATCCAAATACCTCCCGCGGTGCCCCGTCTCGCCGGAAGAACTTCGATTCCTGGAACCCGCGATCACCGGTTAACCGCCCGTTCGAATCGTCACTTCTCGCTGGTTACGGAATACTCGGACCGCTATCGCGGAGTGGTCAGGAAGTCGCGGGAGTGATTTCGTGTTGGCAACCGGTTCGCCGTTTACCGCCAGAATCACATCATTCTGCCGGAGACCTGCTTGCCGGAAAGGAGAACCCACGGGCATTTCCAACACAATCACCCCGATCACGCCCGGCAATCCGAAAGCGGACATTTCTCCCTCACTGGTCACGTTTCGTAGCTTTAAGCCCATCCACGTCACCGGGTCGGCCGCGCGAACCGTAGCCCCGCTCGCAATCTGTCCCGCCGCGGGTAACCGAGGAGTGCGGGCAATCGCCTTCAACCGAGGGTTCTGCACCCCAAACTGATCCATCGGGAAATTTACAAATCCGAGGGCCAACGCTGGTGACCCGCGCTTCACCCGGTAATCCCCCGTGGCAGGATCTATGAACATCGCATCCGAGACCACCGATTTTGCATCCCGTCCACTTTGCTCCTGCAACTGCGTCGCGGGCATTACCGAAGCCACTCCCGATCGATGCTGCAAGTTGAAATTCATCACCTTGCCCCAGGGCGCTGCGTGCATCAATGCTGGTTGGTAATCCGCCTCGACGATATTGCGACGGAAGACATCGCCGCATTCGGCGTACCAAACGTGGGGATGAAAACCGTTCTGCACCATGATGTTGTTCTCCACCACGCGTCCAAATCCTTCGCGGTTTTTGATCCCGCCGTTGAGACAAAGATTGTTCCGAATGATGTAGTTGGAAGAACCATCGTCCAGGTCAATGTCCCACCCGTGATCGCACCGCCACCGGTTATTCCGCAGAATATTTGGCCGCACCACGTCCAAAAACGGCAGATCCGGCACTTCCTTCACCCACGCGTTCACCTCATCAATATTCGGACGCCAAAACCGGTCGCGCCCCCAAGAATTGAATGAGCCATGGTCGCCCGTCTCCTTCACGGTATCAAAAACGTCGCACCCCTCCACCGTGTGACCACCCCAGCAGCCATCCCCGATATTGATGCCCGCGCGCGGCATATCGTAGATAGAGCAGTGCCGAATGGTGATGCCCCGCGCCAGATCAATCGCGACCCCAGGCGTCTGCTTTTCCACCCGGCCGGTCTCGTGAATGAGGCAGTCATCCACCAAACACTCGGCGGGATAGTTATCGGTTTTTGGTCCCGGAGTCCGGTCAATCGATGCCAAATCCTGCACCTGATCGTAGTTGAACAATGGATTCCGCGCCGCCTGCGGGTCGCCCAGAAAGCAGATTCCGCTCGCTCCTGCTTTCGAAATCTGCGTTCCCCGAATGGTCACCCGTCGGTTGTAGTTATTTACAAACACCGCGTTTCCACCCACCTGATCAATCAGGCTGTTTTCTAGCGCGCAATCCTCCGCGCCGTTGAAGAGAATCGCTCCTCCGCGATAAATTGCCCAGTCCGAACGCAGCAACGGCTCGCGGGTCTCCATCACCGTCCGCGCCGCTTGTCGAAACGTGATGCCGCGGAAAGTGATCCACTTAACTGGACGCTGCTGAGTCCCGCGAAACTCAACCAAGTTTGGTAAACGAGTGGCTTCAATGGCGGCCTTTTTCAGGTCGAGCCCTGCTGGCGGATAGTAGTAAAGCGTATTCGACCGGGAGTCTAAAAACCACTCCCCGGGGCTGTCTAACTCCTCAAAAATGTTCTCAACAAACCGAATGTCGCGATGCGCCGATGACCCCCGGTTATTCTGCCAACCGCCTTCCAACATGGGTTCGCCACTCGCATTCTTGCCCGTGATTCGCCACGTGAAATCGCCCCAGAGAGCCGGGTGCATGGCGTGAAAATATCCCCCCGTCGGATTCTCCCACCTGGCGGCTCGCTCCTTCGAAATCGCGTCCGCCGCAAAGCCGTTAAAGTATTTCGCGGAAGGATCAACGTTTGGGTAACGCGCCAAAACCTGACGTTTGCCGTCCACAAAAATCTCTTCGGTCCGTAAATCGACCGGTACTTGAGCCCGAACGATCCCGGTTCTGAACGGCTGCCAATCTATATTCTGTAGCCGAACTCCGCCGCTCACCACCGCGGTTTCGTTTTGGTAGCTCTGGAAAACAACTGGAGCCGTTTTGTTACCAGAATCCTCGGGCGTCAGAACCAGCGGGGCTGACAAATAGTACGTGCCTCCCCGAAGAAACACGACGCCGGAACGCTCGCGCAACGCTATCTGGGCGCGATGGATCGTCGCGAACGGCTTCGCCATGGTGCCCGCGTTCTCATCGCTGCCCGTGGGAGAAACGAAATACCGCTGGGTTCCCGCGGCGGCCGCCGAGAGCAGGGCCAAAGTGCACAAAGTCATCATTTTGGAAATCAATCGGATCGCCGCGAGCCGTGTCGCTGGGATCACGTTACCATCTCCCGAAACTGCCGACCGATCAATCCTTATCGAATTACCAAAAATACGGCTTATATTTCGTGCTATCCTTATCAGGTTAAAAACTTCGCGATAACAAACCTCGTGATTTGTGAGCGGTTCCATAAAGGGGTGGGGCATTTCGCGGACCAAGAAACCACCCGATCATGAATGCCATCGAACTCCTCAGAACCAACCTCCTCGCTCCGATCTTTCTCGCATTTCTCCTCGGTTGGATCGCCACTTGGGTTCGTAGCGACCTAAAATTCCCCGACGGCCTGTATTCCGGACTCTCCGCCTATCTAATGCTCGCCATCGGCCTCAAGGGCGGCGCCGAACTCAGCCACGCCGATCCGCTCCATCTCCTCGGTCCCATCGGTGCCACGTTAATCCTCAGTTGCGCCACCCCGGTCGTCGCCTTCTTAACCGCCCGGCGAGTCTTCGGCTACGACAAGGTGAATTCGGCCGCCCTCGCCGCGCATTACGGATCGGTGTCGGCCGTCACGTTCATCGCTGCCTGCTCGTTCGCCGAAGCTGCGAAGAGCCCGGCGCCTGGGTTTATGCCCGCCCTCGTGGCTATTCTCGAGATTCCCGCTATCATTGTCGGCCTCTCCCTCGCCCGCCGTCCCGGCGGGGAACCGTTGGGCTCCGCCCTTCGCCAATTGGTTACCTCCAAGAGCATCTTTCTTCTCCTTGGTGGGTTGTTCATCGGTGCGCTGTCCACCAAAGCCAGCCTCAGCCAAGTGCAGCCTCTCTTTGGCGACCTCTTCAAAGGGGCCCTGGTTATTTTCATGCTCGACATGGGAATGATCGCCTCGGCTCGGTTCAAGGAAGTCAGCGGCAACCTCGGGCAGCTGATCGGCTTCGGCATTGCCGTGCCGTTGGTGAACGGAATCATTGGCACATTCCTTGGTCTTAAGGTAGGACTCCCGTTTGGTGGGGCCGGAGTCTTGGGCTCCATGGCCGCCAGCGCCAGCTACATCGCCGCCCCCGCCGCGGTCCGGTCCGCCATGCCGAACGCCAACCCGGGCATTTATCTACCGGCCGCCATTGGCATCACCTTCCCGTTCAACCTCTCCATCGGAATCCCTCTTTTCTTTGAAGCTGCGCGCTGGATGTCCGGTTAATGATTTCGCGGGGCTAGGGAAGGAGTAGCCCGCATATAATAGGTATCTCCGTGATCCTTCCCGCTGTCTCCCTCCTTCTTGCCCTTGCCTCGGGACAAAACCGCACCTCTGGTGGGACCTTAAGGTTGGAGCAAGCCGCCTACGACGTTCAGTCCTACGACATCGCCATAAAGGTCGATCCGACCGAAAAGTTCATCTCGGGCTCCGTCGACATGGCCGCCAAAGTCGTCATCCCGACGGCCAGCATCTTGTTGGATCTGGACGACACCTACACTGTGAGCCGCATCACCGACGGTAAGGTTCCCCTGCGGTTTGACCGCTTTGCTGGCGGCATCCGCGTTTTCTTCCCGCTGTCGAAGCAACCGGGCGAAGCAATTCGCGTTGTCACCGCCTATTCCGGCAAACCAACCGTGGCTAAGAATGCCCCTTGGGACGGCGGATTTGTTTGGTCAAAAACTGCGACGGGAGCTGACTGGTTCGCCGTCGCGCTCCAGGAAGAGGGGGCCGATCTGCTTTTTCCCTGTAAAGATCACCCTTCCGACCGAGCCGATCACGCCATCATGCGTCTCACCGTTCCCGATGCGCTGGTAGCCGTCGGTCCCGGACGACTTGAAAAGAAAATCTCAAATCCCGATCAGACCCGAACCTTCATCTGGAATATGCCGTTGCCGATCAACAATTACTCGTTGGTCTTCAACGCGGCTCCTTACGATCTGGTCCAGGATTCTGTGAAATCTGTGGGTGGCCAAACCATTCTCATCCAGTTCTATGTCCTCCCCGAGAACAAATCGCACGCCGCGCGACTCATCGAGGAGCAAAAGAAATACCTGGCGTTCATGGAAAAGTACTGTGGCCCGTATCCATTCCGAACGGTGAAGATGGGGATCGTCGAGACGCCCCACCTCGGCATGGAGCATTCCACCGCCATCGCCTATGGCAATATGTACCGATTTGCCTCAGATGGTCTCGATTGGCTTCTCCTTCACGAATTTGGTCACGAGTGGTGGGCCAACCTCGTCTCCGATGCCGACTGGCGCGATATGTGGATCCACGAAGGCTTTCAGAGCTTTATGGACACGTTTTACATCGAACAAACCCGGGGCAAAGCCGCGTACTTTACCGCCATGCAGGGTCGCCGTCGAGCGGTCCGCAACGCTGCCCCCGTGGCTCCGCGCGAGGAGAGTTCCAGTGCGGTCTACAGCGGCGACATCTACGACAAAGGCGCCCTCATCCTTCACTCGCTCAGGTTTTTGGTTGGGGAAGATGCCTTTTTGCAATCGATCCGCCGCATGGCGTATCCCACGCCGGAATCGGAGAGATGGGCCGACGGCCGCGCCCTTCGGCTGGTTACCACTGACGATTTCGTCACCATCGCCTCCCAATCGGCCAAGCGAGATCTGCGATGGTTTTTCGAAGTCTACGTGCGCCGTGCCCCGCTACCAGAGCTGAAGACGGTCGTCAATGGCAATGTCCTTGAGCTTCAGTGGATCACTCCCGACAACCTGCCGTTCCCGATGCCGGTCGAAGTTTCTGTGGATGGCAAACTCGTCCGCGTGCCGATGACCGGAGGGATTGGTTCGGTCTCCTTCACCGGGTCGGCTCCGGTCGTCGATCCGAATGGGTGGGTGCTACGAAAATAATCACTCCCCCGACTTCGATCTGGTAAACCGCAGCAATGCCGTTCTCGGAACGGTAAATCTGCCGCGATTGACATCGAAGTCCCATGCGAAAACTTGCCGCTCTCGTAATTCTCATCGGCGGGGCCCTCTCCGCCGCCGTTGCGCAGGTAAATGTCCTCACTGCGCGCTACGATAACTACCGCACGGGAGTGAACTCCCGCGAAAACGTACTCAAACCCAGCCTCGTCAACACCTATAACTTTGGCAAGCTGTTCAGCCGCAAAGTCGATGGGCAAATGTACGCCTCGCCGCTCATCGTCAACGGAGTTGACATTCCAGGCAAGGGCAAACGAAACCTGGTGATCTGCGCGACCATGCACAATTCGGTTTATGCGTTCGATGCCGACGACGCGACCATAACCGCTCCCTATTGGAGAACTCGCCTAGGAACTTCCGTCCCCGTGCCTAACCCGTACTTCGGAAACCGGTACGGGCCATACCACGATATTGCCATCGAAATTGGCATCGTCAGTACCCCCGTAATCGATCCCACATCGAACACCGTCTACGGCGTCGGCTTTACGCAATCCGCCACCGGCGGACCTTACCATCAATACCTTTTCGCGCTGGATCTTTCCACCGGTGCTTACAAATACAATAGTCCCGTGGCCATCAAAGCCACCGTGAACGGCAAAGGCGATGGCAGCATTGGCGGCAAGGTTACGTTCGACCCGATGCAGCATATGCAACGCCCCGCCTTGTTGCTGGCCAATCGCCAACTGTACTTCTCGTTTGCCAGCCACGCCGATACCGACCCTTATCACGGCTGGGTCTTCGCCTACGACCTGACCAACCTCACCAAAAAGCGGGTGTTCTGTACAACGCCCAACGGAGGCGAGGGCGGCATTTGGGGTGCGGGCGGAGGTGCCTGTACCGACGATAAAGGAAACGTTTACGTGGCCGTCGGGAACGGCACTTTCGACGGTGTCACCAACTATGCCGACACCACCCTCAAGTTTGGTCCGTCTGCGACCTCGCTCACGATGCTCGATTCGTTTACGCCCCACAACCAGCAGCAAATTGCCGATTGGGACGCCGATTACGGCAGTAGCGGATCTATCTACATTCCCAACTACGACGTGGTGCTCAGCACCAGCAAACTGGGGATTCTGTACTTAACCAAGACAAGTAACATGGGCGGATATAACCCCGTGGATGATAGCCAAATCTATCAGGAAGTGCAGGCTACCAACGGCCATATCCATGGCACCCCTGCCTATTTCCCGGCCTCGGACGGCGATTATGTGTACGTATGGAGCGAATACGATAACTTGCGGCGCTTCAAGTTTGTCGATAAGAAACTCGACCCGAACCCGCTGGTTGGCCCGGTGCGAGTGCCGGATGGCATGCCCGGAGCCATGCTCGCCATTTCCGCCAAAGGAAAATCCAATGGAATCGTGTGGGCAAACCACCCGCTCAGCGGAGACTCGAATCCCGAAACTCGACCGGGCGTGTTACGCGCTTTCGACGCGTTAACACTTCAGGAACTCTGGAATTCCGAGCAAATTCCATCCAAAGATAGCTTCGGCAATTTTGCCAAATTCAGCTATCCCACCGTAGCGAACGGTCGGGTGTATCTCAGCACCTTCTCCAATCAATTGGTGGTTTATGGAATCACCAATCCCAACGAGCGTCCGGTGGTGAAACTCACCGCTCCGGCTCCTCTCCAGGTATTCCCACCCGGATCATCCATCGGAATGAGCGCGACCGCCGGTGACAGCGATGGCATCGCCAAAGTGGATTTTTATGACTCTGGTAGCAAGATCGCATCAGATTCCACTGCGCCGTATAGCTTCCGGCTGCAAAACGCGCCGAACGGTTTGCACGATATTTTTGCAATCGCCTACGACGCAAAGGGTGCCCAATCCACGTCCCAAACCGTCACCGTTGCCGTGGGGCCGGCCGCGTCAGGAGATCGGTATTCCTTCGATTTCCAAGGGAATTCGCCATTTTCGCTGGCACCAACCACCGTTGCGGGCTTGGTCCCGCTGAGCAACTGGAACACGCTCACCAAGAATGCTGGCACCGCTCCGCTAACTGTAGCGTCGAACGGTGGCTGGTCGCCGGTTAAGGTCACATGGGCTTGCGAAGGGGTCTGGAAGCTTGGCCTTCCCGCCAGCAGTGGCAACAACATCCTGATGGATGGCTACCTGGATGACTATTACGGCGGCACCATCACCGTGAGTGTGAGCGGTCTCGCCGACCGCCCCGCGCTTGGTTACGACGTCATCGTCTACACCGACGGTGATAACGGCGGCGCCCAGCGAACGGGCACCTACACGTTGCTGGGCGTCTCGAAAGCCAACACCGACAACGGCGTGAACTTTAGCGGCACCTTTGTCGAGAGCCTAAGCGGCAACTACGTCCGGTTCCGCAACGTAAAGGCCACCTCATTCACCCTCTATGCCACTCCGTCAGGCACCAGCGACGGCGTCTATCGAGCCCCGGTCAACGCCATCCAAATCATCCCGTCCACCAGCTAGTAGCAACCTCAGGACCGCCTCAGTCCACTGAGGCGGTAACCCATTCGTTGCGTCAAGCTTTCAATTTCCCTCAACCAAAAGCACGGGATAACGAACGCCAGCCGCCCGTGAATTTCACCCGCTCGGACACGTAGGCAAGGTTGAGCATTAGCCCCCGGCTCGCCTCAGTCCACTGAGGCGCAACCTCGTTCGTTGCGGTCAACTTCCAATTTTCGCCAACAAAACTCAGTCGGATCATGCAAAGCCAGTGGCCCTCGAAGTTCGCCACCTCGAAGACCCACGAAGGGTTGAGTTTTAGCACTCTCGCTGGTAGACTGCTAATCCAATGGGGAGGAGAAATCCGCCCCAAACCTACGGAGAACGAAACAGTACTATGGCAATCCAACCCCTACACGATCGTATCGTCGTGAAGGCCTCGGAAAAGGAGCAAGTCACCGCGAGTGGCCTCTACCTTCCCGATTCGGCCCAAGAGAAGCCCCAGCAGGGCGAAGTCATCGCGGTCGGTCCGGGCAAGCGCTTAGATAGCGGAACCCTCGCCCCCATCGATA